>OOAA01000170.1_pt1 | contig 51827 bp, 51 predicted proteins | sample 1671671 | NCBI WGS metagenome assembly OOAA01 (sample SAMN06348180, study PRJEB24527) | human gut metagenome | biome: human gut; feature: ankylosing spondylitis patient; material: feces | host: Homo sapiens | place: China | collected 2015-10 | reverse complement strand
GAACGGCCTGTCGGTTTTTCGCCAGGGAACTCGCAAAAACGAAGACGCTGCCTTTCAAAAAGCCTTCAAAATGACGCGCGGGTTCAAAATGACGCCCTCGAACCACCTCAAAAATCCGACTTAATTCACAGCATTCGAGAAATAAAAGGCGTATAATTCACATTATTCGAGAAGTTAAGACTTCGGACTGAACTTCGGATTCATGCGGAAAAGGGCTCGAAAACGGCGGTTTTCCGCCTTTTCGAACGAAAAGCTCAAAAAAGACCTTAACCCTCTTTTCCTTCATGTAAAGCGGTTTAATTCACAGGATTCTGCGTGTTATGAGACCCAGTTTTGCAGTTGAAGAGTCCGTCAGGACGCTTGGCGCCAACCTCAAGGCGGCGCGTCTTCGCCGCAGGCTCCCCCAGTCCGTCGTGGCGGAGCGTGCGGGCATTTCGCTCAACACCCTCTCAAAACTTGAAAACGGCGACTGCGGGATTGCGATCGGCAACGTCGCCTCGGTCCTTCAGGCGCTCGGGCTCGGCACGCCCTTCTCCGACGTCGCCGCTGCAGGCGACGACGAGACGGGGCTCATGCTCGAGGCTCGCCGCCTCCCCCGCCGGGCCCGACAGCCGAAGAAGGAGGTCTGAGCAAAAATGAGCAGCCCTTCCCTGCGTCTTTATGAGATTCGTGCGCGCTGGCTCCCCGGCGACCCTCTCGTCGGACGCCTGGCCGTCCCTCTTTCAACAGGACCCCGTACGGGAACTCTTCAAAATCCGGACGCATCGCCGGCTCAGGCCGCCCGCGGCGCGGCGGGGATGCGCTTTCAGTACGACGGCGACTGGGCCGAGTCGGGCGTGCTGCTCGGCGCGGACCTCCCGCTCGAGCACGGCGTGCTGCGTCCGAGGCTCGGAAAGTCGGCGTTCGGTTTTCTGGAAGACCGCGCGATCAGCGCCCCCGTCTTCTCCATCTTCAATGACCCCGCCGCTCCGCTCTCGGGCCTTCCCGAAGGGGCGGGCAGGCTCGAGACGACCGCCCTGCTTCTCCCCCACAGGACCGACTCGCTCGGGGCCCTTTCGGTGACGCCCGTCGATGTCGATCCCCTGCCCGAGCGTCCGCGCGTCAAGCGCCAGTCGGAGCTTCCCGAACTCATCTACGCCTACCACGCGATGGAGCGCGGCAAGGCTGGGAGCGACGAGGTCAGCCTGCTTCAGAACGGCCTCACGCTCCCCGGCCGCCGTCCCGTCTTCACGGTCGAGCGGCATCGCGAGGCGCAGACCGCAAGACTGAGGAGCATGCTCGATCCGATCGACCGCCCCCTCTGGATGCACATGGCGCTCGTCGCCGCCAAACGTTGCGGCATCCGCACGGTCGAGACGGACCTCGAGCACGAAATGGGCGAGAACATCCTCTTCACGCGCCGTGCGGACCGCAGGGGTGCGAATGCGGACGCCCCCGCCGACAAGCCCCTCCTGACCCTCACGGGCGCGACGCTTGCCGCCCGCCAGGAGTCCCCGAGACCCGTTCCACCCGGCTATCTGGCGCTCGCCGACATCCTCAACGGCGGCGGCGCGGCCCCGAAGGAGGACCTCCCCCAGATGTGGCGGCGCATCGCCTTTCAGCTCCTCACGGGCGGCGCGGGCGACTCGCTCAACCGCTGGCAGTTCCACAGGGAGCCGCTCGGCTGGCGCCTCTCGCCCGCCCACACGCTCGAGTGGAATCCCTCGGCCCAGGGCCGGGGCCTCACGATGGACGGCCGCAGGCGTCTCTCCTGCGCGGACGACGCCATTCCCTACGCCCGCTACTTCGGGCTCACCGTGAGCGACGCCAAGGGCATCCTCATGGAGATGCGCCGCATCCTCTCGGGCTGGGAGGGACTCGCCGAGGAATTCGGAGCCGACCCGAGGGACATCGCCTACATGGCGCCGCTCTTCGAGGAAAACCTTTGAGTAGCCGCGCGCCTGATGCCGCTCCCGGTATCCCTCAGGCGCATTTGGAGCGCCGGAAATGACGAAGGGCAGGATGCTTCACGGCATTCTGCCCTTCTTTTGCGCTGCTGCGCTTTTGCTGCGGTCGCGCGTGCGGAGTTCGAACTCAGCGACGGCCGTTGGTGTCCAGACGCATCGAGCCGCCGAAGTCGGTCACGGGGCTCGTGTCATCAGACTTGTTGCGGCGCTTGGGCTGTCGAAGGCATACTTCGACGTGCTTCTCCTTCTTCTTCGCGATGACGGGGTTCGTGTCGACCGTCTCGTAGACCAGAGTCCCTCCTTCTTCCCTCACGGAGGACTGGCGGCGGTACTTCAGGGCGACGGTGCCCGGCGTGCGGCCGCGGTGCGGCTTCTCGGACACATCGGGGCGCTTCGGACGATCGACGCCCGACGAAAACTCCGCCTCCCAGACGTGCGGCGGATCTTCGGACTCGCGCTTGACGGCGGCCTGCGCAAGCTCCTCGGCCGTAAAGGAGACGCCGGGACCGCGGACCATGAGGCCAATGCCGAGCGCATCCAGGACGACCAGCATCTTGTCGAGCTGCACGGTGGGCTTGCCATTCTCGAGCTCGACAAGGAAGCGGCGGCCGACGCCGCAGCAGATCGCTGCATCCGTCTGAGACATGCCCAGACGTTGGCGCGCAAGACGAACCAGTGCGCCAATCTCGGTTGCATTGTGCACGCAGATGCGTCTGGTGCGCCGGACGTGTCGCACGGTGACGTCCGTCGCTCCTGCTTCGTGGTTGCCTTCTGTCATAGTCTCTTCCCTTTATTGCCGCCGTCACCGTCGTTCCGGGTCTTCGCGACAGTGACTTGCGAAATATTTTCACGATAGCGGAAACGGGGGTCCAGCACATCGGAATAGTCTAGGATTATGGCCCATGCTACGATATTTTGCAAACAAAAAACGCAGTGCATGATGCCTGACGTTATGCACTCCTGTCAGTCGCGCAGGCGTTTGAGCGCCTGCTCAAGGTCTGCAATCAAGTCGTCGGGTGATTCCAGGCCCACCGCAATGCGCACCATTCTTGAAAAAGTATTCTCGCGTACTGACCTTGTTCCGTAGCTCGGGATGAGGAGCGACTCGTATCCTCCCCATGAGTATCCGCGCCCAAAGAGCTTCAGCGCATCGACGAAGGGCGCGAGCCTGCCGTCGTACTCGGGCCTGAAGACGACGGCGAAGAGACTCGTCGCACCCGTGTAGTCGCGCTTCCAGATCGCGTGCGAAGGGTCAGACTCGAGCGCAGGCCACCTGACGGTCTCGACCTCGGGGCGCTCGAGCAGCCAGTGCACGATCCGTTCGGCGGACTTTGCCGCATGAGCGACGCGCACGCCCATCGTATGAAGCCCTCTGTAGGCCAGGTAGACGTCGTCGGGCGAAGCCGCCTGACCGAGCCTCACGGCTGTACGGTAGACGGCGGGCCAGACGCGCTCGTTGCAGACGACGACGCCCATGAGCAGGTCGGAGTGGCCCGCGATGTACTTGGTGGCCGCGTGCACGACCATGTCGACACCATGGTCGAGCGGCTTGAAGTAGAGCGGCGTCGCCCAAGTGTTGTCGATGACGCTCGTCACGCCGTGCCTGCGGCAGGCGGCGGCGATGCCGGGCACGTCCGACATTTCGAAAGAGTGCGAACCCGGATTCTCCATCATGAGGAGCGTCGTCTCGGGCCGCATCATGGCCTCGATCGACTCGGGCGAGGCTGCGGGATCGAAGAACTCGACGTCAACGCCCATCGTGCGCAGGATCTGCTCGGCGAATTCGCGCGTGGGTCCGTAGATCGAGTCCGAAAAGAGCGCATGGCAGCCCGCCCGCACGAACGCAAAGAGCGGCGTCGTCGTGGCGGCCAGGCCCGTCGAAAAGGCCCATGCGCCCGCGGCGTTCGGGCCCTCGAGCGTCTTCATCGCCGAATAAAACGCCTTGTGTGCGGGACCGCCGTAGCTCCCGTAGCAGGGCTTGCCGTCCCGGCAGGCCATCTCGTCATGGACGCGGTCCATCATGTCCTCGCAGGACGTGTGAAGCACCGTCGAGGCGCGCACCACGGGCGGATTGACGCAGCCCCACTCCGGGTCCCAGTCGCGGCCCGCGTGCACGAGCTGTGTTGCGGCATCAAGATCCTTCATCGACACGGCTTTTCCTCCTTCTTCGAATGCATGACAAAACGGCGGTCGAAGCCTGAACTCCGCCGCCGTCACCCGCCTTCGGGCGGGATGCGTTCTCATATTCTCGCACGCCTGAACCCGCGAGAACCCCGAGCCGCACTCAGGGCGTCCGCCGCGCTCAGTCCTCGTTTGGCACGACCGCCCATGCGCAGACCGGGAAGCCCGGGAACTTGTCGAACTTCGGGAGGCCCAGGAAGATCACGCCGCCCGTCGAGGGCAGCTTGTCGAGGTTCGCCATGACCTCGACCTGATAGTGATCGGACTCGAGCACGTACTTCTCGCAGTCGAGGCCCCCCTCGCCCGCACGTCGGCCGAACCGTCCGTGTCGAGCGTCTCGTGGCCCACCGGCGTGACGCCGCGCTCCTCGAAGAGGTACTTGAGGGCGTCAAGGCCCCAGCCCGGACAGTGCGCGACGCCGTCGGCGTCGATGTCCTCAAAGTGCAGCACGAAGAGCGGGAGCATCAACGTGCGTGCCGTACTGCGTCACGAACGTGACCTCCTCGACGTGAAAGCCCGACTCGGCCACCGTGTAGCGGGTCTCGATCCTCATGGCGGGAAACGGCCCGAAGCGCTGGATGCCGGGATGGACGAGATGGGTGAGGTCGACGATTCGGCCGGCCTTGAGGACGCCGAGGGCGTCGACGATCGCATTGCGGGTCATGGCAGGGTCTCCTGAAGGGGAAGCTGTTGTCGTGTGCATTTTCACCGTCTTTTCCGACGGACTTTCAGACTAGCTTGGCCCAAAATCACCCGCCTGTCTCCAGGCCAAACTACCTGCGACAAATCACCTGCACCGCCGCAAAAAGGCGACGCACGCCCTGCATGCGAAAATGTTTGCAAGAGCCGCCTATTTTCCGCCGCCCCTGAAGAAGCGCCTGACGGCGCGTCCGATCCCCCAGAAGAAGTCGAGAATGCGCTGCAGGATGGTGCGGTGACGCCTGCGCCAGAGCCAGGGCGCCTCGGGACTGCGCTCCGCCCAGAGCCCGCGTCCCGCGCGCCTTGCGCGCGCCTCGGCCGCGAGATAACGCCCGCGGGCCTCCTTCGGGAGCGCCCACAGATACGTGCGGTAGGCCCAGGCCTCGCCTTCCTCGACCATGACGAGTCCCGCATCGACGCCGTCCGCGGTCACGGTGCTCACCCATCGGCCGTATCGGTCGGCCGCAACGCTCCTCACCTTCACGACTCTTCCCTGCAGCATGGCGCGAAGCCGCCTCTCCGACTCGCGGCCGCGCGGCTGCGCCGTCTCGGGCGCGTCCATGCCCGCAATCCTGAGCTTCACACGGCCGATGCGGCCGCGGACGATGATCGAGTCCCCGTCGCAGACATGTTCGACCTTCGCCTCGAAGACGAGCGGAAAGCGCCTGCGCCTCGAGAGATGACGGACAAGCCAGAGCAGAAGAAGAACGATGAAGCCGCCCATCACGAGGACGGCGGGTGCGGGCGCGCCCGTCACGGCCGGCCTCCGAAGAATCTTTCAGTTTGTTTTCCTGATGCGCGCATGGTTGTCTTTCGTTACACGTTCTGCGTTTTCCTTGCGAAATGAGGGATGCGAAACGAGAAGCCTTCTCAATAGAATGTTTCCACGGCCTTCGCCCTGCCGCGAAGGCGCTCTCAAAACCGCATTTTCTTTTTTCGCGTGCCGTATTATGGCCGCTCCGAGGAGAGAACACATGAAGAAGACGCTTGCCGCCCTTGCCGGCGCACTTGTCGCCCTGCCCGTCCTTGCCGCCGGCCCGCAGGGCTTTGCCGCGGCGCCTCAGGCCCAAGGTCCGAAGGGCTTCGACACCGAGCCCGCCACCACCGTCGCCGCCGTGCTCGAGTCCGGGAAGGACCACCAGATCGTCACGCTGCGCGGCAAATTCACCGAACACGTCCGCGGCGACAAGTACGTCTTCACCGACGACAAGGGCGCCTCCATCAGGGCCGAGCTCGATCATGACCGTGACTGGTCCATGATCACGAAGGACGCGCCCGTCGAAATCCGCGCCGAGGTGGACAAGGACTGGACCGAAATCGAACTCGACGTCCTCTCCGCAAAGCCGCTCTGAGGCTTTCCGCCGCCATGAACGACAACGCCCGCGGGCCTTCCGGTCTGCGGGCGTTTTGTCATTCGCGACGAAATCCGGCGTGAAACTTCGTCAGATGAACTGCGAGACGACGATGCCGGCCACGAGAAGCGTCACGTTGTACGCGAGGAAGGTCGGCACGCAGGTGTCCCAGATGTGGTTGTGCTGGCCGTCGGCGTTGAGGCCGGACGTGGGGCCGAGCGTGGAGTCGGAGGCGGGGGAGCCCGCGTCGCCCAGGGCGCCCGCGATCGTCATCAGGAGGATCGTGGCGGGGACGGAGAAGCCCACGGCCGTGCAGAGCGGAACGTAGATGACGGCGAGGATGGGCACCGTGCCGAACGACGTGCCGATGCCCATCGTGACGAGCAGGCCGATGAGCGTGATGATCGTCGCGGCGACCCACTTGCTTTCGCCCATGAGGGGCACGACGCCCTCGATGAGCGAGTTGACAGCGCCCGTTTCCTTGAGGATCGCGGCATAACCGCCCGCAATCAGCATCACGAAGGCGATGAAGCCCATCATGGAAATGCCGCTCGCGATGTGGTCGTCAAGCTTCTTGAACTGGAAGGCGCCGCCCGCGAGCATGATGATGAGGCCGAGCAGCGCGGCAAGCGGCAGGCTCTCGAGCATGATCTGCACTGCGACGGCGGCGACGATCGCACCGAGCGTGACCCAGTGCCTGAGACCGAAGCGGATCTCCTCGTCGGACTCCGTCACGCCCACGACGGGCTTGTCGAGATAGGTGCGGGGACGGCGGGTGAAGTAGAAGACGGCGAGCACGAGGCCGACGACCATCGAGAGGCCGGCGATCCAGGCCACCGACGCCACGTCCGCCACCGTCACGGCCATGCCGTTCTGCGTCATGGACTGCGCGACGATGCCCTGGAAGATGAGGCCGAAGCCGATGGGCAGCGACACGTACGGAGCCGTGAGGCCGAAGCCGAGGGCGCAGGAGACCGCACGGCGGTCAAGCTTCATCCTGTTCATGAGCTTGAGCAGCGGCGGAATCAGAAGCGGAATGAAGGCGATGTGCACGGGCACCACATTCTGCGAAAGGCAGGCGATGAACGCCAGGCCGAAGCAGAAGACAAGCGGCCTGCCGCCCATCTTGGCGCCGATCCAGCGCACGAGCATCTGCATGAGGCCCGTGTGCGCGATCGCCACGGCGAAAGTGCCCAGAAGGATGTAGGAGAGCGCGGTCGTCGCGTTGGCGCTGAAGCCGCCCGAGAGCAGCTCCATCGACTTCGTGAGGCCGAGCCCACCCGTGAGACCCGCGACCAGAGAGGCCGCAATCAGGGCGAGAAGAACATTGACGCGCGCAAGGCAGAGCGCGCAGAGCACGACGACCGATATTACGATCGGATTGAGGATGAATTCCACGGCTGGACTTCCTTTTCTATTCTGTCTTCTGTCAGGATCCCGCTGCCGGCGGACGCCCTCGGGGGACGGTGGCGCCCTTTTGCGGGACATACGCGTTCGATTATGACACAGCCCGCAACGATTCCACACATCCCGAAGGATGTCTTTTCCTAACCCAAAAGACTGAGAATGCACCCAACACCCTCAGCAGGAGAGGCGCCACTCGACAGTCCGGTGCGCGGAACGACCACGGGCGCCCGTCGTGCAAGGCGCCCGCATCTGCCGAAGCCCCCGCGGCGGGGCCGGCGTCAGAACTCGCGCAGGTAGTCGATGATGTCCGGCGCAGCCATGGCGCTCGCCGCGGCCATGTCGGGATCGCGAAGCCTCCACCACCTGCCCGACTCCTCGTCGAGCATGAAGCGGTCGGTGTAGAGCTTCATGTTGCCAAGACAGTCGCTCCTGAACTCCTCGGCCATCACGATGGTCTCCTCGTCGGTCGTCCCCGTGTAGGCGAGCCTGACCTCCTCGTCGTCGACCTTCCCCAGCGGCACGCCGTTGTCGACGAGCACCTTCTTGATGGCCCACCAGTAGGGCCCGTAGGAAAGATAGCGGCGCGGATCACTCTCGAGCCTCTCCCGAATGACGCGGACGGCATTGCCGACGAGATCGTCGTGTCCCTTGAACTTCATCAGGTTCGACTTATAGCTCTTGAGACGCTCCTCAATAAATGACGGTTGGAACTTGTAGGCGGTGTATGCCATGTCTTTGACTCCAGATTCGGGAGGAGAGCGCGGGCCCTGACGTGGCGACCCCTGCGGATTCCCCTCCGTTTTCTGCAGTATCGGACCCCATGCGTCAACTCGTGACGCAATCGGAACGAGGTTCGGGAGAGGCGCTCCTGCGTCACGAACTGACGCACCGCCGCCTAACATGGCACAACTGCATCATCAATTGAATCATCGCCATGACCGTCATCCTTCCGCACGCCGTCCTTCCGCACGCCTCTGCCGCAACGCTTCTGCCTTCCGAAAGGCATCCCGTCGCCGCATGTCCCGTCCTGCCCGCCCCGCTCTCGCCCGAACTCTCGAAGCTTCTTGCCCGCCTTCCCGTACAGGACGACGCCGAAGCCCTTCGCAAGAGCCTTTTCCATGCAGGAACGCATTTCAATCCCGACCTTCTCACGTCGGAGGCGGAGCGCCGCGCAAGGCTCGAAGGCGTGCATGCGGCGCTCGACAGGGCCGAGTCCCTCGTCTTTCTCGACACCGAATCGACGGGCGGACGCAACGGGCGCCTCATCGAGGTTGGTCTCGTCGAGACGGACGTCGAGCAGAACATCACGGGGGGCCTGCACTTTCGGTGCAACCCGCACCGCCGCTCCCAGGCTCGTGCAAGGCGCGTGCACGGCATTCAGGACTGCGAGCTCGAGCACTGCCCCGAGTTTGCGGCCCGTGCGGACGAGCTGCTTGAGGCCGTGCGCGGCAAGACCGTCGTGATCCATGACCGCACGATGGACCTTCTCTGGCTCAACCGGGAGCTTCAGGCCACGCGTCCCGGCGCGCCGAGATTTGAGGACTGCTGCACCGTCATCGACTCGTTCGTGCTCGCCAGGGCGGTTCCGTCGGAGCGCCGCCGCAACGGGCTCGACGCTCTGCTCGAATGGTACGGACTCGGTGCTCGAGGGGGACACCACGACGCCTACGGCGACGCAGCCCTCCTCTCCCGCGTCTTCTTCGAACTGTGGTGGGACCTCGACGAATGGCTCTACGGAGAATGAGAACGGGAAGGAACTCTAGACGCAAAAAGGAAGGGATTCGTCAAGAGCTGAAACGAAGAAAATTCTCGGAGAATGAACGAGTTAACGTTCAGAAAATATGTAGGACAGAGGTTGAGTGTATTTAAGCTGGGAAGTTAAGGGTGGAGCAATGACGCTCTCGACAAAGAACGTCGAACGATCTGGCGCGAGCTCAATACGGACGCTAAGACGCAACGTAAGACAACTGAAAGTCTGGATAAAAACTCGAAGGAATTCCAGGCTACCGTTGCTGCGGAAAAACTGACCAAGGAAGTCAAGGGGGCTCAATACGCCTTGGGGAAGGCCCCGGAAAACCTGACGCAAACGCAACAGGCACGTCTGGAATTCATCCGAGACACACACCCTCGTCTATACCGCGCCTATTGCCTCAAGGAAGAGCTCCGATTCATCCTAAAGCTGGACAACGTTCAGGAGGCTGAACGCGAGCTGAAGCATTGGTACTGGTGTGCTTCCCATTCGCGAATGAACTCGGTTAAGGACCTGGCGAAGAAGATCAAGCGCCACTGGACCAACATCCTCAATACGATTGAACACGGTCTCAGCAGCGCGAAATGTGAATCGGTGAACAACACGATCAAGCTCATCCTGCGACGCGCGTATGGTTTTCGTAATCTGCAGAATATGACCGACATGATCATGCTCTGCTGCTCAGACCTGAAAGTGGTGCTTCCAGGAGATGTCGTGCCAGCCGAAGCCGCCTCTTAGACTAGGGTATTCGAGACTAAAGGGGGTACCTGTTACCCACAAGTACCCCTGAAGAGCCGAATCTTCTTCACCAAGCTTGATTGGAAGTCGTTGAGACTTGGCGGACACGTACATACGGTACCGCCGCAGAATACTAGTCGCACCTGCCCGATATGCGGCTGTGTTTCCAAAGACAATCGCAAGACGCAGGCGTTTTTCAAATGCGTCTCCTGCGGACATCAGGGAAACGCGGACGTTGTGGCTACGATAAACATCAAAGAGCGCGGACGAAGCTCGTTAGCCTGTGGGGAGCCTGAGAAGAATGCTCAGAATCAAGTGAATTCGGGTCGGTCCAAAAGACCGACGCCGAATCAGCAGCAGGAATCCACCGAAGTGATCAGTAGCGCAAGCTACTGACACAGTAGAGAATCTCCGTCGTTTAGGGCGGAGAGAACGTCAATTGACTGCTTTCCAGCCTTACGCTTGACTATCCAAGGGATGGATCTCAAGCTTGGGAAGTCCCTTCACGATCTTCATCGTTTCAAGACTAACCGTCAGGACCTTGAGGAAGAGCGACAGCGGATATCGGGGATCTCCCTTCTCTGCGGCGAAGTCGTTGAAGTCGTTGACAATGCCGCTGTCCTTGTCCACTTTCACGCAGGCACGCTCAACAATCCAGTCCAGAGCGGACCGCTTGTTGACCACGTACTCCTGCGCTTCGAGCGGGATGTTCTCCACCGTGATGAAGTCGTTGTAAACGAGCTTCGTCTTGTCCTTGCCGGCATTGCCCGTCTTGCCCGGAATCTTGCCGTACTTCATCTGCGTGACGTAGTAGGACCAGCCTTCACGCTTGTCGATGTTGACCTTGACCGCCTTGTACTCTTCGACCTGCTCGAAGTTCACGTGCAGCTCAGCCAGCTTGCGGCCCGCCTCCTCGAACTTCTTGAACGCCTCGTAAGTGGCCACGCGCGGGATGCGCGGAAGCTCCTTCATGAGGTTGTTGGCGTAGCGGGTGCGGTATTCCTCCGAATGCAGGATGCCGTAGATGTAGTAGAAGATCGCATCAGTCGTGACGCTCTCACCAGGGTAGGCATCTTGGAAGTGCTTCAGGGCTTCAGACGTAATCGCATCCTTGCGCTTATAACCAGCGACTTCATTCTCCGAAGAGGGGGCCTCGAAGAGGGAAGCGCTCTCGGTGGCCTTGGCACTGGCTTGCTGTTCGTAGAGGTAGCGCGGGAAGCACTGGGTCTTTTCTACGAAATCAAGACACGGAATCTTATCAACCATCAAGCAACAAAAGGATTTAGCCCCAACCCCTGTCACGCAAATAACGTAATTACATTCACTTGGCGTGGAGTTAATAATAATTGAATTCCACCGGCCGGGACGCTCAATTATTCCATTTCGTTCGTAATACAAGTTCTGAACAAAATAGGGCCTGTACATCGACTTGGTCAATTTAGTCTTAGAAAAAGAAGCAATCTCTTCCTTCTTTTCCAATTTCCGCTTTAACCCGGCACTCCATGAAATATCGCTGTTAACAATACTAGTCGCGTATTGCAAATCTCCTGTATTTTTGAAAAAAGTTAGAGACCTCGCATACGAATCAAATGTCCTATTAACATTACTCTCAATGGACTTGATTGATGATCCATAAACCCAGAAATCTCGATTTGTAGAAACGCCAATTGCACAATCTTTAAAAACACTCGACGAAACAGGAATAAATCGCTCAAAAGAATCATCTCTCTGACTCAGCCAGTCCCCATGTGCATCCGGAACGATCGTTCGGAACTGAATTCCGTAGATGCTCTTGGCATCCGCCGTCTGCTTGAGCTTTTCCTCACGCGTCAGATAGTCGTCTACTGCGGCGAAGTGAATCTTGCACTTGCCCTTATGCTCAGGGTTCTTGACGAGAATCACAATGGCGACGGGGGCGCGGCTGCCTTGTCCAAAGACCTTGCCGCCTTCCTTTCGAGACTGCTCACCGACGGTGCGCTGATTCCCCTTCAGATGCCAGATGTAGATCGAGCTGAATTCTTCGGCCATGCACTTGCGCATGCCGTCTGCAGAGTTGGATTCAAGCCACCCTGCATTCGTCACGAATCCGATGACACCTTTCTCGCCAATGCGGTCGGAAGCCCAACGGTACGCACGAATGTACGAATCATAGAGTTTTCCCTTGAGAGTGGAATTGGTTTTCGCGACATACGTCTCTGCCAGTCGAGCATCCAGTACCTCGTAATGCTCATTCTGGTTGTCATCATTTTGACTTTCCTGACCAACCGAGTACGGCGGGTTGCCGATAATCACGCGAATGTCCGACTCAAGAACGGTCTTGAGGCGCTGGTTGTTCTCTGCCAGAGAGGTCTTGAAGAGATCCGCCTTCGTGTGGTCGATAAACGTGTCCGTCCAGATGAGAACCTTGTTCGGCTCATACTTCGACGGGTCGTCAATCGGGCAACGCTCGTAGAAAACCGACTCAAGATTCATGGACGCGACGTAGTACGCTAAAGGCATAATCTCGCTGGCGTGAAGCTCGTTCTCGAACTTCGCTTTGAGTTTGTCTTGCGGGATGAGTCCGGATTCGATTAGGCGAGCCATGAAGGTGCCCGTGCCCGTGAAGGGATCGAGGATATGCACGCCCTCATCGGCAATGTCCGCATGGAACTCCTTCTTCATCACATCCGCAACGGACTGATTGATGAAGTCCACGATCTCCACAGGCGTGTAGACGATGCCCAACTTCTCCTGTTGTTTCGGGAAGGCGTACTTGAAGAACTTCTCGAAAAGCTCCTTGATGACCGTCTGGCGCTCGGCTGCCGTCTTGACGTTCTTCATGCGGATCTGGACAGCCTTGTAGAAGCCGTTAAGCAACTTCGTCGCCTTCTTCATGCCTTCGTTGTCGAGCTTTTCGACCATCTCAGTCATGGCCTTGGCGATCGGATTCATCGCAGAGAAGGGATAATCGCCGAAGAAAGCGTCCAGAATCGGCTTCGTCACGACGTGCTGGCCAAGCATCTCGACCACTTCATTATCGGTGAGTTCGCCGTTGAGCGTGTTCTTGAGTTCGGACTTGAAGCCTTCAAACGCCTTCTTGGAGGGTTCGCTTTCGGCAAGCACCTTGTTGATGTGCTTGATCTGCTCCTGACAAATCTGCCCCACGTCCTCGGCCCAATCCTCCCATTCACGGCGATTGCCGACCTTCTTGACGATGCGCGCCTTAAGTTCATTCTCGAGGATTTCGTTGCGTCCGAAGTCAAAGGCTATCTGCGCCTCTTTCATGCGCTTCCTCTCCTCTTCGTCCTTACGGCGTTTTTTGTTAATGTCATCCGAAGGTTTCTTGGGAGGATGTTTCTTGCCTTTGTCCTCTTTCCTGCGCTGGATCTCCTTGTCGGAAAGGCAAATGACTTCCATCTTGGATTCGTCGATCTTGCCAAGCTGACCGTCAACAAGCGAGCCGAAGTTCGAGTCAATGGATTTGAGGGCGCGAAGCACCTGCCAAACCGTGTCGAAGTCCTTGTTGTTGTCCAAAACCAGGTTGGGGGGAACACCGGCTGGCGTCACAATGGGAATGATGACATAGCCGCGCTTCTTGCCGGGCGCCTTGCGCATGACGCGCCCGACCGTCTGCACCACGTCGACCATCGACTTGCGAGGGGACAGGAACAGCACGGCGTCCAGTGCGGGCACGTCCACACCTTCGGACAGACAGCGGACGTTGAAGAGAAGCTTGCAGACGTTTTCTGCGGGTTCAGTACGAAGCCAGGTCAGGAGTTCATCCTTCTCCATGGCGTTCATCGAGCCGTCGATGTGCTTGCTTTCGCAACGCAGGCGGTGCGTCTCAAGGAACTTCGCCTCGTCGAAATCGGGATCTTCTGCTTTGCGCTTGGCGACTTCTGCGGTCTTGTAGTTCTCGATGATCTTGCCGAAGTATTCGGCAAACGCCATCGAGGAGGTACGGTCGTATCTCTCGCTAGGACGAATGACCTGCGCGAAGCCTACGGCTCGGCGCATCGGCTGGCAGTCGTCTCCCATGGAAACTTCGTTTTGGAGATCAAGTTTGCTCAGGGCACGCCAACACCCGACTACCTTGGCGGCGTTCGACACCGTAAGGCCGCCCGCTTCAACGTCGGCATAGCCGAAGGAGTCCTTCACGAGTTCTTCGTTGACCGTGAGGACGATCACCTTATAGTCGACGAGGCAGTTGTACTGCTGAACCGCCTGCGTGAAGGAGATCTCATGGAAGGTCTTGCCGTAAACGGTCTCGTCGTCCATCGAATAAAGCTCGATGTCGCCCGACGCCTGCTGATCCTTGACGCTCTCACCGTATACCTTCGGGGTAGCCGTCATATAAAGTCGCTTCTTGGCGTGGATGAAATCGGCGTTGTGAATGCGCGTGAAGGGCTTTTCCTCTTCCGTCTTGAAGAAGCCGCCCGAAGTCCTGTGCGCTTCGTCGCAGATGACGAGATCAATGTCGGCGAGGCCGTGGTTCTTCTGCGCGTCGGCGACGACTTCCATGGAATGGTAGGTCGAGAAGATGACCGTCATGCCTTCCTTGTCTGCCGTCTTGATTTTTTCGGCAAGGGAGGACGCATTCGTCGTCGCAGGCCAGCAGAGTTCGGAGCCCGTGGTGAGAGAATCAATGTCCTCGGCGTCGGTCTTGCCGGTCGAGGCGTCCGAACAGACGGCAAAGGCGTTAATCGGGTAGAGGCACTGCTGCTTCCAGTCGGTCAGGGTCTAAGACAGCAGGGAAAGAGAAGGAACCAGGAACATCACGATCTTGCCCGGACCGGCCATTTCTTCGGCGATCTTGAGCGACGTGTAGGTCTTGCCCGTGCCGCAAGCCATGATGAGCTTGCCTCGATCAGCCTTCTCGAAGCCCAGAACGACGTTGCGGATGGCTTCCTTCTGGTAAGGACGCGGCGTCCTCTTCGCACGGGTCGTAACCTTACCCTGACCATATGCACTCCAATCGACCATCGAAGCGGCCAAGTCGGAACGCTTGATGAGCGTCACGGGAGGATTGGCAACAGCAAGCTGAGCTTGAGCGTTGCCCGTCCAACTTTCGTTCGTCGCGACGATGTAGCGCTCGGTAAATTCCTTGCGATTGGAATTCGCGAGGAAGGAATCAATCCCGGCCTTGGGAACATGGGCGTCGGCCTGATAGAACTTGCACTGAATGGCGGCATAGGAACCGTCCGCTAACGTACCCACCAGATCGATGCCGGTGTCCTTGGCATTGAAGGTCAAGTTCGGATGCTGGTTTGCCCAATCCTTCCAAGTCTGAACTTCGGAAAAATGATCCTTGTAGGTAGGCTCGTTCATGAACCAGTCTCGGATCAAGGTCTCAAAGCGAGTGCCTGCATCCCTGACGATTTGGTTGGATGCGTCAAACATGGACTGGAGCAACCGCTCCAGCGCCAGTGCATTCTTCTGAGGGTCGTTTTCGATTTCTGCTACCGACAAAGTCGTCATTTCATCGTTCGCCATGTTCGGTCTCTGGTATTTATAAAGGTTGAATTGTGTAGGAAATCACTAGTACGGTTGTCGATGACTCCACGCGGCTGAGCTGATGTTCCTACGGAAAATCCTTGGTCGCAGTACAAGCATTATCCCCCCTCATGCGTCAGGATGTGCCGTTTCCTGTAAAAATGGCCGCACAACAGGGCCAGTAATGTTGTACATGCGCTTCAAGCAGGTCTCATGAATTGGCTGCCAACTTAAAGCCCGAGTTGGGGGAAGTCATCATTTGATTGGAAGTTTTCGTCACCGACGAAACAGCAAAAGCTACGACGTTTGCTGATCGTCAATTTTTTTTGAGTAAAAGCTCTCTCATCATTCCATGACAAGCATGCGGCCCTCGACTTTAAGACCGCCAGTATAAGAATCAATATAGCCAACGTCATCCCAATTACCTTCCCAAGGGATGCCTCCGTCATCGTTCGATACAATAATTTCATTCTCAGAAAAGGTAAGATCAAGAATTAAGCGTTCCCCTTCGTATGAAGTATAAAGTCGCCGGAAGAATTTCTCGCCCCTAACCTTTCGCAACCACTGGTAAAAAGAGACCTGAAACGAATTTTCGCCAGCACAACAATCACCCCCAAAGAGGGTAATCTTTACCTTTGCTTTCCGTAACTCGGGATACTGAAGTCCAAACTGTCGCGCAGTCGGCAATTTGTCATTAGTCGCATCATTTTCACATTCGCTGTGAAAGCCATTCATAAAATCAATAATGTTCATGTCGGTCCAGATTTAGTCAAAGGGTTGGATCTGGCGTTCTGAAAATTTTCGTCAACACCGCCATCGCCACATGCCATGTCCCCGACATCACATCAGGTCGGAAACCTGGGTGGCCGTGGTTCCAAAGTAGCACTTCCTCTCTCCTGGGACACTCCGCATTCGTCCTGAGAAGCTCGCCTCGTTCATCGACGACAACGACAAGAATCCCTTCCGGGAACTTATCCGCAATACTTCTATCCACTGTGACAGCTTGTGCGGCAATCGGATGTGTCATAAATCCCAAGGAGGAATTCATAAAGCGGGCATCGACCTTGAGCTTGGCGTTTCCGACCATCCTGAGGACTTCGGTCTGCACGTCGAACTTTGAGAAGTTGATCTTGCGGGTTCTGGACGGCGCCAGATCCCAACAGCGCTGCTCGAGGGCGTAGCGTATCGACCACAGCACGGGGAATGCGCCGAGGCCATCAAGTGCGACTGCCCGCCATTTCTTTACACGTTTATGGGAATCCGCAAAGACAAGAATGCCTTTTGGTAAAGAATTGTTCCAATAACGGAGATTGTCCCAAGGCTTGTCGATCGTATAGTACGGATATTTAATTTTCTCAAATTCAAATAGATATTCGCCCTTCAGGATTTCTGTTTGATAAGGATTGACATTCTTGACGGGGTTTAATTCCACCTCTCCCGCGTTTTCTCTAAACGCAGCCAGTGCTTTTTTGAGATATGCCTTTTCATCAGTCTTTAACCAAAACATAATGCGCTTGAAACCCTCGGCCTCCCTGCGCTTGGTGAAGTTAAGCTGGCGAAGTCTGTTTTTTTCGGACATAACGAGTGTGTAAGGCGTTAGTAATAACGCCATTCTACTCGATCCAAGGCTGTAACAGTGCAAAACTCGTGCTTTTCCGAACCTACGGAATTCCGTTGGATCGCCTGTCGCACAGCCCTGAAGGCGTTATCACTAACGCTCGCAGGCGCAAACCAAGACCCTCTTTCTCTGGTATTTGAGCGTCTGACCTATCCCATCGCCCTCAATCGCATCATTGGGTCCCGTCTGGTGAGGAGGGTCTCCTCCCCTCTGCCGTTATCACTAACGCCTGCCCTTCTCTTCGAGGCACGCAAGTGTTCTGGAAGTGTGCGAAAATATCTGATGGAAATTGCTCTTTCCATCTAATATCAGGTTCCCTCTATCGCAATGCAGTATGTCCTTAGATGTTGTCTATCTTGACCCTGCGAACTCACCGAAGTCCGATTTTTCGACAGCCGTCGATGTTCATCGTCAGCAGGATCAGCTCTTCAATCCCGCACAAGCTTACGTACTGACCCTTTCGGCAGGCCAGTCTCGGAACAAAGTCATTCGCATCCTCAACTCCATAGCTCAAGCATTCGGATATGCGGATCTCAATGTCTGCCCTTGGCACGAAATGACCTATGACCGCCTCCTGGCTTATCGCACCATGCAGGTCGAGGCAGGACTGGCACCGGCCAGCATCAATTTGCAGCTATGCACACTTCGCATGGTGGCCAAACAAGCATGGCTGAAACGGATGATGTCTCTCGAAACATACTCGGCTATTCGGGAGTTGAAGAGCGTTAGAGGCAAGAGAGTTTCCAAGGGCCGCGCACTCAATACTCGTGAGACAGGCAAACTTCTGGCTTCTTTGGATCTCCAGCAGACTCCGATTACTGTGCGGGATGCAGCCATCATTGCATTGGCCGTTGGATGCGGCATGCGCCGAGCTGAAGTCGTTGGACTCACATTCAGGCAAATTGACAAGGCCAATCGCATCATCACGATTCTAGGCAAAGGGAATAAAGAACGCAGGGTGGCGCCTTCAGACGAGGCCTGGGAAAGATTGGAAGAATGGCTTTCCTTGAGGGGTGATGACGGTTGTGAAAATGTCTTCGTAGCCGTCAAGAAGGGCGACAACATCCAGCGCTATTGGCCGTTGTCGGAGAGTGCGATCTATCAGATGCTCAGATATCGCGGGGCGCAGGCCGCTGTGGACAATTTCACTCCGCATGATCTTCGCAGAACGTTCGCCACTCGCTTACTGGACAACGGTGCCGATATCAACACCGTTCGCCTCGCAATGGGACATGAGTCAATCGTGACCACTCAACGGTACGACAAGCGCGATGAAGGGCGCGTAGCAGAAGTGACGCGAAAAGTCGCGCTTTAATACACCAAAAGCCCAAACCGCTTGCAACGGAATGGGCTTTTGCGTTCTAGACGATGCATGAAAGCGTAGTAGATTGTCTAATCATCCATCGCTTTTCCGGCCATTTTCATCCATGCGCAACTGCCGCCAGCCATGAGGAAGATTGGAGGCTGTTGAACTGTATCAAACAGACAACCAGGCGCTTTGACGGACTGCATGATTGCCTTGAGAGCATCAGCGCGGAGCATGAACCTCTGAATGATCTCTCGGTCCGTCACGCCTACTTTAGCCAAGGCCAGATGCTTCTCCATCACGGTTAGGAAGTGTGTCAGATCACGAAGCGCTTTTTCCTTCTTTACCCGGCCTGCTGTTTTAACGAGGAGATATTCTGCTGTCGCATCGTATTGCGGCACGAGGGGAATCATCAGGTAATGTGCCATGGCTCGTTTGTGGACTTTATCAAAAAAGCCAGGTTCGGTGTCGCACAGAGAGCTTTGGCACATTAAGGCACGGGCTGTTACCCAAAAAGCGTAATGATAAGCGTCGACGTCAAACGGTTCAGGAAAGCCATATATGGGAAGTGCTTTATTATCATGAGTTTGTAAAACTCGAATACTCCCACGTTCGAGCATAGACAAGGTGAACGCATAGCTATGATAGAACTTGTTCGAGCTTTCGGTGAACATGCCGAAAAAGCCAGAGTTTTGAGTAATGGCGCCGTGGATGGGGCTGAGGATGGGGTGATGACCTAACGCATCCACTGAAAACTCTATGTTCGAATCGAGATAGGCCCAGGCTAAAGCACAGTGCTGTTCGAGAGTAGAAAGTTGCATCGGATTCCCTGAATGTGACGCTAAAGGATACTGTACAACTATTATATTGCCGTACCATTTTGCCGCCAATCGGATAGGGGTGAGAACTTTATGTCCTCAGCCCCTTCCACACCACCCACCATGCGGATCCGCAGTGGGCGGTTATCAATAACCTCAGAGGTGTCTCAGTGATAGACATCCCCTAGGCACGTCCACCCCAATTTGCGGAGAGTGCCATTATTCAGCGTAGTTGAGAGTATCCAGCTGTTCGCCGTGCGCCAGTTCGACTTGCGCGTATTGGCCCATTCCCAAGCTTTTCCTTCGGGTGCACCAAGTTTCCTTAGTGCCGCATATTTCGTCCGAACTTTCTTCCACTGCTTCCAGTAGATCTGTCGGATTCGTCTACGCAACCACTCGTCAGTCTCTTTCACGAAAGAATTCATGGAAGAGGCTCTGAAGTAGTTAACCCATCCTCGAACAAAGGCCCTGAGCTCCTTCCTGAATGCGTCGAGGCTCTGGCCTCGACTGCGTGAGGTGAGGGCTTTCAATCTCAACCTGCATTTGGCTTGCGATTTTTGATGCGGGCGTGCCTTCACTCCGTTTCGGGATAGCCAAAATCCGAACCCAAGGAACTTCAGCTCGGGATCCGTCACCCGACAGATCTTCGTCTTTTGTTCGTTCAGTTTCAGAAAGAGCTTTCCCTCAATGTAGGGTTTAAGGCGTTCAAGGGTACGTTCCGCCGCTCTCTTGCTTCTACAGAAGATCATCATGTCGTCCGCGTAGCGAACGAAGCGGTGGCCTCTGCGCTCGAGCTCGTGATCGAGCTCGTTGAGCATGATGTTGGCGAGAACGGGGCTGACAGGCCCACCTTGCGGTGTGCCTATCTGGCAGGGAGTGACCTTGTCATCCTCTTGTATCGGCGCGCGGAGTATTTTCTCAGGGCATCTGCCTTTGCACGGAGCCGCTCAAGATCAAGTTCTTCGTCAGGGAAGTGCTTGAACAGCTGCTCTGCGTGCCCGAAGTCTGCGCCTATCTCAAGACCTGCCGCCCCAGACGCAGTTTTTCGGGTCTGATGGAAAAGCAGGTCCTCCTCCACCGCGCCTACATGCTGGTCATCCCGCGTGCCATGCAGACGGCCATCGACAGGAACAACATGACCGTCAGTGTCATCGGGTTCCAACCCGACCGAACGCCTATAATGAACTGACAATTCAACCAAAGGGAGCGAAGGCCCGGACGTGCGAGCGACCGGGTCTTCCCCTTGTCCGCCATGGCCAAAGACAAAAGAAATTCTCGCAGCGGGCGAAAGCACAAGCCGTTCACCGGGCGTGCGGGCCATCCGCTCATTCGCAAGCTTCCCGTGCCGGAATCGAGCATCCGGGCCATGAGGGAAGAGTACGGTCCCGCCTTAATGCGCTTCTTCTTCGGTACGGCCTCCCTGCGTGACCGCAATCGTCTTTTCTCGGTCTGCATCATCACGGAAAGGCTCCTCAACGGCTTTGAGGACGACGGCGGGATACGGCTCATGCTCGAGCGCGCCAGATCATCGCTTGCGGATCCGGACGTCGTGCCCGACTGCGAACTGCTGCGTGCGGTCGTTGAGACGAGCGAGGAGATGTGGCGCCAGTCGACCGTCGAGGAGTTCGTCTCCTCTGCAAGCACGTTCAATGCGAACGACATCCCCTTTCCCGAAGAGGAGCCGGACTGAATCCGCCCTCCCGCAGCCGCATCCTGCTAACATTCTGTTTCACATTTCTCGTGCGTTCGTCACGTCGGTACTGCGTTCGAACTATGGTTCTCTCACAAGGCGGGAGAACAAGAGTTTTCAAACTTCCAACAGGAATCTTCCGACGGCATTGAGCAGGAAAGGAAAAGGCATGGAACAGCAGGAGATCATTCTTGAGTTCAGTTTTGTGACGGGCTCGATTGTTGCCGCATACGCGTGCATGAGTCCTCTCATCGGCTCGAATCCGATCATCTGGATCGTGCTGTGGCTCATGGCGATCACGACGTGGATGAGCGCCGAACCCGATCAGAGGTAAGGCACGCCCCGCCGGGAGAAGGTGCGCAGGCATTCTCATGCTGCCGTCTCCCCCCATCTTTTTCTTTCGCAACCCATCAGGCAGGCTCAACGGTCAGGAGTATCACCATGTCGCCCAAATTCGTTCGTTTTCTGAGGATCCTCATCGGTCCGGGCCGATCGGTCGTACCCGAGCCCACCTTTGACGAAGCCGGCAATCTGGATGTTTATCCCGACCCGGACTTCTTTGCCGACAAGTTCTTCCGCAAGGATCCCCGCTGGGTGAAGGCGAAGAACCCGACCGCCGGCAAACCCGCGACTGCACGGAAGCGGTGAGGAGACGGCCAGGGTGAACGTTGCCAACCAGACGCATGCCGGCATCCTCAACCTCATCGCTCAGGCCGTGAGCCCGCGCGACGTTGAGACGGCGAGCGACTTGCGTGCAGAGGCCGTTGCCCGTACTCTGCGTATTGTCTCCGCCCAGATCTCTCACCTTGAACCTGCGCGACGCGAGGAAGCCGACGAGCAATATTGTCTGCGTCTGGCGGGCGACCTCGAGGCCATAGCCTCCTACCTGCGCAGGCGACCCATTTCCAACAACCAACAGGAACCCTAACAAATGACGAAAACCGAACTCATTGAACAGATCACGCTTCGCTCGACGCTCTCCAAGAAGCAGGCTCAGGAAGCCCTCAACGCCATCATCGAGATCACCGGCGACGTGCTCGTCAAGGGCGAGGACCTGCAGCTCCTTGGTCTGGGCACCTTCCGCGTGTCCGACCGCTCCGAGCGCCTCGGCCGCAATCCGCGCACTGGCGAGACCATCGTGATCCCAGCCTCGAAGAAGGTGTCCTTCCGCGCCGCCTCCGGTCTTCTCGAACGCCTCAACAAATAAGCTCTTTTCGGAAAAAAAACATGAAGTACAGCAAGATCCTGCGCGCCGCCCTCGTGGCCGGCGCCGTTCTCTCTCTGACCGCCTGCGGTCACATCCAGAAGGAAATTTCTTCGGAAGCCGACATGCTTGACAAGGCGGAGTTTGCCACCGGCATCGACGCCCGCAATCTCCGGATTGTGGAGGGCTCCGTGAGCGGCTCCATCGACTCCGTCAACTACAAGGTGAAGGCCAAGAACGGTCAGGTCTATCGCTGCTACTTCACGAGCGCACTGGCCGTGACCTCCGACGCCATCTGCACGCCGATCGACAAGGACGGCAAGGCCTTCAAGAAGCAGAAGGCCAAGACCCGTTCCGACGGCAAGTGCAACGACCTGCTGCGCGCTGCCGGCCGCTGCTGAGAAACCGGAGCAATCCTGCAAACCAGGAAACCAGGCTCGAACGAAAGACATCGTTCGGGCCTTTTCTCTATTCCCACAGCCGAAGTTGCGGCGCCAGAACAAGACCCGTCACTTTCCCGGCTCGCCGACCTCGTTCGCAGCGGTCAGAATCCTTTTCATGACCTTGCCGAAGGCGTAGGCCGTAAGCGGCGAGACGGTATGGATGACCTCGTCGTACATCGTGATGGCGCGCTCGTGGGTCTTCTCAAAGAAATGCCACGGCTTGGCGCCCACGAACCGGTACTCCTTCGGATAGCCCTGACAGACGGCGATCTCGGTGGACGAGAGCGGGCGCGGAAGATCGGGATGCCAGAGCTTCATGCAGGCATGAAGCAGGGGCATGTAGCGAATGGGGGCGTCCGCAGGCTGGATGTAGTAGCGCGTCCTCAGACAGAGAGAGGCACGGTGCTCGTCAAAGGACTCGACGTCCTCGACCGCCTGCCTGAGCTCGAGCACCAGACGCGTGATGCGTTCGTCCCGATAAACCAGAAGCGTTCCGCCCACCGCAAAGCGCTCGGCTGCGCTGCCGGAAAGCCCCGTAAACCGTCCGTTCTCTTCTGAGAACTCAAGTTGAGCCGTGAGAAGGTCGCGAATGGCCGTTCGATAATGTTCGAGCTGCCGCCCGAACTCTGGCAGCACAGGGTAGGCTGCAATCGGCATCTGCATGCGGCGGATGTTCGCAGGAAGCCTGTTGAGAAGCCTGAAGAACAGCCACTTGCGGATGTGCCGCTCCGTGACGCGGCCGATGCCGGCCTTCATCCACAGGTCGCAAATGTCCGGATTGATGCCGCGAAGACTCTCGACGACGGTCTTGAGCGTCGGCCGAACGATCTCCGCAGCCGAGCTGGCGGGCTTCACGAGGGCGCTGCTGAGCGCACGGTCGCGCTCGGCGCCCATCTCATAACCCGACGCCCCGCAGGCCCCGCCGTCGTCTCCCGGACGCTCTGAGCGGGCTTCAAGAAGATCCAGCCAGCCGTAGGATCCGGAGGCCGCGCCGACGTCCGCACAGTGCATGAGAACGCCGCCCGCGTTCTCCATGTCCGTGCCCGTGTCGCAAAAGCCGTCCGCACCGATCCACTCGCCCTGATCCTCCGGATCGTCCGACAGCTCCAGCGCAGCCTCCCGCCTGTCCGATTCGGTGAAAACGTCGCCCATCGACTCATCCCAGAAGGGCTCGACGATGAGATTGCGGTCGACGGCGCTGCGATAGGTGGTGCGCTCGGCCTCACCCCTCTCCTTGCGAAAGACGGCGCACTCGAACACGGTGCCCGTCGCGTTGTGCGGCGTCAGGGGAAAAGGCGGATAGTCGTCCGTCTCGGGATTCCCGGCAATCCATCCCCACACGTCGGAGAAGGGAATCATCTTGTGGCAGGAACCATTCGACTGGAGGTACTTCGCCCGCAGCGCGGCTTCCTTCCACAACACCGCATCGTCGTCCGTAAAGGCGTCGGAGCGCATCCACGCGTTGAAGACGTCGTTGCGAACCCCCAGCACGGCGCACTGGGGACGAGAGACGGACGCTCCGAAGACGGTGGCGTCATAAACCAGGGGAACGACCACGTACCGAAGCGCCAGCCACGACCTGATGAAGTCGTCGTAGTGACGAATGACAGGATCCATGCCGGCCTGCAGCGGGAGCGAAAACATGAAGGGCTCGATCGCAAGCGCCACCTTCGGCTTCACGGTCTGCACCAGGTCGATGAAGGCTGCGCACTCGACCACGCTGTTGGGCTGCCAGCGGTTCTTGGGCTTGATGCTGTCGGCCTGCATGGTCAGGCAATCGACGTCGGCCGTGATCTCGCGGAACTTGTCACGAAAGATGTTGCGGTGCCTGAGCCCGTCCACCATGTCGCCCATGGTGCCGATGAGAAACGCCCCCTCCCGGATGTCCTCCGCCTTTGCGGACCGGTAGTCCGACGTCCGAAGACGCACGAAGCTCTTCCAGAGCTTGCGCTTCGAAGGCGCCTTCGCCGAACCTCGAGGCCGCTTGAGCAACGGCGTTCTCGGACGGAGAATGACGGAAAAGTCGACTTCCGGAAGCACCCGGAACACATTGGGCACGCTGCGGGTGCGCAGGGCCTTCAGACTGACGTCCGACCCTGCGGCGCTGTTGTTGAGCAGGTAGTCGGCCGCATGGCCTTCGGTCGGCCCATGAGCCAGTATGGGCCTGAAGCCCGCTGCGCGAAGGCCAAGGGTCATGGCGCCGTGCGTGTTGCAGTCAAGGAGCGTAAGCTTTTCGTCGGATGCGGACATGAGAATCAAAGTGGGCTGGGCGTTGCCGGATTGGGAATTCACTCGATTTTGGCTTCCAAACCGCAAGTTGTGGCGCCTGAAATTTCCAAAGAGGCAAAAAGTGCGGATTCCTTCGCACTTCTCGACGCCTCGACGCAGCCCCCGGCCGTCAACCTGGTGGCAGAGGGCGCTCCAGCGGGTGCAGCGCAGGATGCTGTGCGGGTGAAAAGCAATCACGGCACCTGTACGGGTGCAAACGAAACCTGCGGAAAGACGAAGAAAAGACCGCCCGGGAATCCTTGTCCACGAGCGGTCCGAAAGACTGCAGGTTCGATGTCTCAGGCGTCGGGATCGAACGTCTTGGCGGGGAAGATGCCGACGCTCGGCGTGACCGATTCGTAGGCCTCGCCCTCGAACGTCTTGAGAAGGGCCTCAAGGATCACCTGAGCGCCGTCGCAGGGAACGGCCATGCCGATCTGCTTGCGAACGGACTCCTTGGAGCCTCGGAAGACGAAGTCGTCGGGGAAGGTCTGCAGACGTGCACGCTCGCGATTGGTAAGCGCACGGAACTCCTTCCAATGATAGACGTGAGTGCCGCCGCCACCGGAGCCCGTGATCGTGTAGGCGGGCAGTATCCGTCCGTCTACGGGCTCGGCAACAACGTGCGCATTCATCCCGACATGAAGGTGAAGCCCTTCGTCTTTCTCATCAGGCTCCTTCAGGATGCGCGTCTCGAGCACTACCTGACGGCGGAGGATCTGGCAATCCCCGTGATCTACGGAAGACGAAACGCTTTTTTCGTATTCCATAAAACCCCCTTCTGTGCGTGAGTACTCATAGTATAACAGGCGTGAGTACCAACGCAAGCACTACATGCTGAAATCTGGCCCGCCCCTGTCCATGCCTCGCTGGCGGGGTGCCGGTGCCCGTGCCAGCTCGGCCCGCGCAAGCTGGACGCTGGGCAGACCCATGACCTTGCTGACGGTGCGCTCGATGTAATCCGCTTCGTGGCCGGGCTTGCGCTCTGCCAGCGCTGGGCTGGCCTCGGCCATGGCCTTGCCGATTTCCTCGGCACTGCGGCCCCGGCTGGCCAGCTTCTGCGCGGCGATAAAGTCGCACTTGCTGAGGTCATCACCGAAGCGCTTGACCAGCCCGGCCATCTCGCTGCGGTACTCGTCCAGCGCCGTGCGCCGGTGGCGGCTAAGCTGCCGCTCGGGCAGTTCGAGGCTGGCCAGCCTGCGGGCCTTCTCCTGCTGCCGCTGGGCCTGCTCGATCTGCTGGCCAGCCTGCTGCACCAGCGCCGGGCCAGCGGTGGCGGTCTTGCCCTTGGATTCACGCAGCAGCACCCACGGCTGATAACCGGCGCGGGTGGTGTGCTTGTCCTTGCGGTTGGTGAAGCCCGCCAAGCGGCCATAGTGGCGGCTGTCGGCGCTGGCCGGGTCGGCGTCGTACTCGCTGGCCAGCGTCCGGGCAATCTGCCCCCGAAGTTCACCGCCTGCGGCGTCGGCCACCTTGACCCATGCCTGATAGTTCTTCGGGCTGGTTTCCACTACCAGGGCAGGCTCCCGGCCCTCGGCTTTCATGTCATCCAGGTCAAACTCGCTGAGGTCGTCCACCAGCACCAGACCATGCCGCTCCTGCTCGGCGGGCCTGATATACACGTCATTGCCCTGGGCATTCATCCGCTTGAGCCATGGCGTGTTCTGGAGCACTTCGGCGGCTGACCATTCCCGGTTCATCATCTGGCCGGTGGTGGCGTCCCTGACGCCGATATCGAGGCGCTCACAGCCCATGGCCTTGAGCTGTCGGCCTATGGCCTGCAAAGTCCTGTCGTTCTTCATCGGGCCACCAAGCGCAGCCAGATCGAGCCGTCCTCGGTTGTCAGTGGCGTCAGGTCGAGCAAGAGCAACGATGCGATCAGCAGCACCACCGTAGGCATCATGGAAGCCAGCATCACGGTTAGCCATAGCTTCCAGTGCCACCCCCGCGACGCGCTCCGGGCGCTCTGCGCGGCGCTGCTCACCTCGGCGGCTACCTCCCGCAACTCTTTGGCCAGCTCCACCCATGCCGCCCCTGTCTGGCGCTGGGCTTTCAGCCACTCCGCCGCCTGCGCCTCGCTGGCCTGCTGGGTCTGGCTCATGACCTGCCGGGCTTCGTCGGCCAGTGTCGCCATGCTCTGGGCCAGCGGTTCGATCTGCTCCGCTAACTCGTTGATGCCTCTGGATTTCTTCACTCTGTCGATTGCGTTCATGGTCTATTGCCTCCCGGTATTCCTGTAAGTCGATGATCTGGGCGTTGGCGGTGTCGATGTTCAGGGCCACGTCTGCCCGGTCGGTGCGGATGCCCCGGCCTTCCATCTCCACCACGTTCGGCCCCAGGTGAACACCGGGCAGGCGCTCGATGCCCTGCGCCTCAAGTGTTCTGTGGTCAATGCGGGCGTCGTGGCCAGCCCGCTCTAATGCCCGGTTGGCATGGTCGGCCCATGCCTCGCGGGTCTGCTCAAGCCATGCCTTGGGCTTGAGCGCTTCGGTCTTCTGTGCCCCGCCCTTCTCCGGGGTCTTGCCGTTGTACCGCTTGAACCACTGAGCGGCGGGCCGCTCGATGCCGTCATTGATCCGCTCGGAGATCATCAGGTGGCAGTGCGGGTTCTCGCCGCCACCGGCATGGATGGCCAGCGTATACGGCAGGCGCTCGGCACCAGTCAGGTGCTGGGCGAACTCGGACGCCAGCGCCTTCTGCTGGTCGAGGGTCAGCTCGACCGGCAGGGCAAATTCGACCTCCTTGAACAGCCGCCCATTGGCGCGTTCATACAGGTCGGCAGCATCCCAGTAGTCGGCGGGCCGCTCGACGAACTCCGGCATGTGCCCGGATTCGGCGTGCAAGACTTCATCCATGTCGCGGGCATACTTGCCTTCGCGCTGGATGTAGTCGGCCTTGGCCCTGGCCGATTGGCCGCCCGACCTGCTGCCGGTTTTCGCCGTAAGGTGATAAATCGCCATGCTGCCTCGCTGTTGCTTTTGCTTTTCGGCTCCATGCAATGGCCCTCGGAGAGCGCACCGCCCGAAGGGTGGCCGTTAGGCCAGTTTCTCGAAGAGAAACCGGTAAGTGCGCCCTCCCCTACAAAGTAGGGTCGGGATTGCCGCCGCTGTGCCTCCATGATAGCCTACGAGACAGCACATTAACAATGGGGTGTCAAGATGGTTAAGGGGAGCAACAAGGCGGCGGATCGGCTGGCCAAGCTCGAAGAACAACGAGCGCGAATCAATGCCGAAATTCAGCGGGTGCGGGCAAGGGAACAGCAGCAAGAGCGCAAGAACGAAACAAGGCGCAAGGTGCTGGTGGGGGCCATGATTTTGGCCAAGGTGAACAGCAGCGAGTGGCCGGAGGATCGGCTCATGGCGGCAATGGATGCGTACCTTGAACGCGACCACGACTGCGCCTTGTTCGGTCTGCCGCCACGCCAGAAGGATGAGCCGGGCTGAATGATCGACCGAGACAGGCCCTGCGGGGCTGCACACGCGCCCCCACCCTTCGGGTAGGGGGAAAGGCCGCTAAAGCGGCTAAAAGCGCTCCAGCGTATTTCTGCGGGGTTTGGTGTGGGGTTTAGCGGGCTTTGCCCGCCTTTCCCCCTGCCGCGCAGCGGTGGGGCGGTGTGTAGCCTAGCGCAGCGAATAGACCAGCTATCCGGCCTCTGGCCGGGCATATTGGGCAAGGGCAGCAGCGCCCCACAAGGGCGCTGATAACCGCGCCTAGTGGATTATTCTTAGATAATCATGGATGGATTTTTCCAACACCCCGCCAGCCCCCGCCCCTGCTGGGTTTGCAGGTTTGGGGGCGTGACAGTTATTGCAGGGGTTCGTGACAGTTATTGCAGGGGGGCGTGACAGTTATTGCAGGGGTTCGTGACAGTTAGTACGGGAGTGACGGGCACTGGCTGGCAATGTCTAGCAACGGCAGGCATTTCGGCGAGATCCGATTGTCGGCCCTGAAGAAAGCTCCAGAGATGTTCGGGTCCGTTTACGAGCACGAGGAGAAAAAGCCCATGGAGGCGTTCGCTGAACGGTTGCGAGATGCCGTGGCATTCGGCGCCTACATCGACGGCGAGATCATTGGGCTGTCGGTCTTCAAACAGGAGGACGGCCCCAAGGACGCTCACAAGGCGCATCTGTCCGGCGTTTTCGTGGAGCCCGAACAGCGAGGCCGAGGGGTCGCCGGTATGCTGCTGCGGGCGGTGATAGACTATGGCCGCGAGCATGTGGAGCAGATCATGCTGACGGTTGCGGAAGGGAACGAAGCCGCTATAAACCTCTATCAGCGATCGGCTCGTTGCCCTGCGCCGCTCCAAAGCCCGCGACGCAGCGCCGGCAGGCAGAGCAAGTAGAGGGCAGCGCCTGCAATCCATGCCCACCCGTTCCACGTTGTTATAGAAGCCGCATAGATCGCCGTGAAGAGGAGGGGTCCGACGATCGAGGTCAGGCTGGTGAGCGCCGCCAGTGAGCCTTGCAGCTGCCCCTGACGTTCCTCATCCACCTGCCTGGACAACATTGCTTGCAGCGCCGGCATTCCGATGCCACCCGAAGCAAGCAGGACCATGATCGGGAACGCCATCCATCCCCGTGTCGCGAAGGCAAGCAGGATGTAGCCTGTGCCGTCGGCAATCATTCCGAGCATGAGTGCCCGCCTTTCGCCGAGCCGGGCGGCTACAGGGCCGGTGATCATTGCCTGGGCGAGTGAATGCAGAATGCCAAATGCGGCAAGCGAAATGCCGATCGTGGTCGCGTCCCAGTGAAAGCGATCCTCGCCGAAAATGACCCAAAGCGCGGCCGGCACCTGTCCGACAAGTTGCATGATGAAGAAGACCGCCATCAGGGCGGCGACGACGGTCATGCCCCGGGCCCACCGGAACGAAGCGAGCGGGTTGAGAGCCTCCCGGCGTAACGGCCGGCGTTCGCCTTTGTGCGACTCCGGCAAAAGGAAACAGCCCGTCAGGAAATTGAGGCCGTTCAAGGCTGCCGCGGCGAAGAACGGAGCGTGGGGGGAGAAACCGCCCATCAGCCCACCGAGCACAGGTCCCGCGACCATCCCGAACCCGAAACAGGCGCTCATGAAGCCGAAGTGCCGCGCGCGCTCATCGCCATCAGTGATATCGGCAATATAAGCGCCGGCTACCGCCCCAGTCGCCCCGGTGATGCCGGCCACGATCCGCCCGATATAGAGAACCCAAAGGAAAGGCGCCGTCGCCATGATGGCGTAGTCGACAGCAGCGCCGGCCAGCGAGACGAGCAAGACCGGCCGCCGCCCGAAACGATCCGACAGCGCGCCCAGCACAGGTGCGCAGGCAAATTGCATCAACGCATACAGCGCCAGCAGAATGCCATAGTGGGCGGTGACGTCGTTCGAGTGAACCAGATCGCGCAGGAGGCCCGGCAGCACCGGCATAATCAGGCCGATGCCGACAGCGTCGAGCGCGACAGTGCTCAGAATTACGATCAGGGGTCTGTTGGGTTTCACGTCTGGCCTCCGGACCAGCCTCCGCTGGTCCGATTGAACGCGCGGATTCTTTATCACTGATAAGTTGGTAGACATATTAGTTTATCAGTGATAAAGTGTCAAGCATGACAAAGTTGCAGCCGAATACAGTGATCCGTGCCGCCCTGGACCTGTTGAACGAGGTCGGCGTAGACGGTCTGACGACACGCAAACTGGCGGAACGGTTGGGGGTTCAGCAGCCGGCGCTTTACTGGCACTTCAGGAACAAGCGGGCGCTGCTCGACGCACTGGCCGAAGCCATGCTGGCGGAGAATCATACGCATTCGGTGCCGAGAGCCGACGACGACTGGCGCTCATTTCTGATCGGGAATGCCCGCAGCTTCAGGCAGGCGCTGCTCGCCTACCGCGATGGCGCGCGCATCCATGCCGGCACGCGACCGGGCGCACCGCAGATGGAAACGGCCGACGCGCAGCTTCGCTTCCTCTGCGAGGCGGGTTTTTCGGCCGGGGACGCCGTCAATGCGCTGATGACAATCAGCTACTTCACTGTTGGGGCCGTGCTTGAGGAGCAGGCCGGCGACAGCGATGCCGGCGAGCGCGGCGGCACCGTTGAACAGGCTCCGCTCTCGCCGCTGTTGCGGGCCGCGATAGACGCCTTCGACGAAGCCGGTCCGGACGCAGCGTTCGAGCAGGGACTCGCGGTGATTGTCGATGGATTGGCGAAAAGGAGGCTCGTTGTCAGGAACGTTGAAGGACCGAGAAAGGGTGACGATTGATCAGGACCGCTGCCGGAGCGCAACCCACTCACTACAGCAGAGCCATGTAGACAACATCCCCTCCCCCTTTCCACCGCGTCAGACGCCCGTAGCAGCCCGCTACGGGCTTTTTCATGCCCTGCCCTAGCGTCCAAGCCTCACGGCCGCGCTCGGCCTCTCTGGCGGCCTTCTGGCGCTCCTGCTGCGGCGTCCGCTCGTGGGCCGTGGCGCGGGTCCGCGCGCCGGCCTCGTGCGCCTGGCGCTCGCGGGCGAGGTCCAGGGCGGCCGTCTTCACGTTCTGCCTTGCGCAGATGAGATAGATCTAGCGTGGACTCAAGGCTCTCGCGAATGGCTCGCGTTGGAAACTTTCATTGACACTTGAGGGGCACCGCAGGGAAATTCTCGTCCTTGCGAGAACCGGCTATGTCGTGCTGCGCATCGAGCCTGCGCCCTTGGCTTGTCTCGCCCCTCTCCGCGTCGCTACGGGGCTTCCAGCGCCTTTCCGACGCTCACCGGGCTGGTTGCCCTCGCCGCTGGGCTGGCGGCCGTCTATGGCCCTGCAAACGCGCCAGAAAGGGGTCGTTTGCGGGAAGGGGCGGAATCCTACGCTAAGGCTTTGGCCAGCGATATTCTCCGGTGAGATTGATGTGTTCCCAGGGGATAGGAGAAGTCGCTTGATATCTAGTATGACGTCTGTCGCACCTGCTTGATCGCGGCCGCGATAGCTAGATCGCGTTGCTCCTCTTCTCCATCCGCGTTCCAAGCTGCGGAAAGGCACCCATAAGCGTACGCCTGGTCGAGCAGGCGACGCGGATCGACGTCCAGCGCACGAGAGAATGCGTCCGCCATCTGTGCAATGCGTCTAGGATCGAGACAAAGGTCGTCTCTGTCAGCCGGATCGTAGAACATATTGGCGGCGCCAAAGCCCACTTCACCGACCAGACCGACGGGATCTATCACCAGCCAGCCGCGACTGGAGAACATGATGTTTTCATGATGCAGATCGCCATGTAGCCCACGCAGTTCCGAGGCATTGCTCATCATTTGATCGGCTATAATCGCCGCGTGGACGTAGTCAGTTTGACAACCTGCGTTTTGATCATCGCGCGCCCGCTGAAACAAAGCTGCAAAGCGATCCCGGATCGGGAGAAGGGCAGAAGGCAGGGGTTCCTCAGATGCGGCATACAGCTTCGCCATTAGTTCCGCTGCAATTTCGGTCGCCTGGTAGTCGCCGTGCTCGGCAACGATGTGAGAGAGCATTCGCTCCCCGGCATATTCGAGCAACATCAGATTGTTCTCACGACCGAGCAACCGGACTGCTCCCCTCCCATTGCGCCATACCAGATAGTCGGCCCCGCGCAGTTCATCAGCAATGTCTTCTATAGGTTTCAATCCCTTGACGATTGCAGGAGTCCCGTCTGGCAATGAAACTTTCCAAACGAGGCTGGAAAAGGTGTCCGCAATGAGAACAGGTTGCGAAACGTGCCAATGAGCAGGAAAAACAGGCGGCATGAACATCAACCCCAAGTCAGAGGGTCCAATCGCAGATAGAAGGCAAGGCGTTCGCGGTCGGGGGCTTCGATCCCCAATACATTGAATAGGACAGCGAAGGCGCGCTCTGCTTCATCTGGCGCTGCCCAGTTCTCTTCGGCGTTAGCAATCATGAGTGCCAAATCGGCATAGCGATCTGCTGTTCCGAGCCGCCCAAGGTCGATCAGACCCGTGCATTGAAGAGTTTTAGGGTCCACCATGAAGTTCGGCATGCAGGGATCACCATGGCAAACAACCATATCGGTGCGCTCTTGGTCGAGCCGCACCGGTAGCTCTCGTTCGACACGAGCCAAAAGATCGAGCTGCGGCGTACTCTTGTCCTCGTCCGGTAAGAAGTCGGGATTGACGGCATTGCGGGACACCACATCAACGGCGCGTCCGAACATTCGCGACAGCCTGCGCTCAAACGGACATTGATCAACCGATAGGCTGTGAACAGCGCCAAGTTGCTGCCCCATTGACGGCCACGCTTTGAGCAAATCCGCTCCAGACAGATCAGCCGCCGGTACTCCCGGAATTGCCGTTATCACCAAGCATGCACCCTCCTGTTCCTCCTGCCAGTTGATGACCTCGGGGCAAGCCACACCTCGACCTTTGAGCCAAATGAGGCGGTCACGCTCTCCAGCGAGCTCACCGCGGCGGGAAGCAGGTGCGATTTTCGCGAAGGCATGCCCGTCACCACGTCGAAAAACAAAATCACCAGATTCTCCGCCTCTGACAGGCAACCAGTCAGAATGCGATTCACCAAAAAAAATATTAGTTCGATTCAATGGAGGTTCCTTCAGTTTTCTGATGAAGCGCGAATATAGAGAAATATCCCGAATGTGCAGTTAACGAATTCTTGCGGTTTCTTTCAGCGCCGCCAATACCGCCAGCCCGTCGCGCAAGGGGCGCGGCTCGTGTGTGCGGATGAAGTCAGCTCCACCTGCGGCGGCGGCAAGCTCTGCAGCGAGTGTCGCGGCCCCGACATCCCCCGGACCACGGCCTGTGAGCGCGCGCAGAAAGGATTTGCGCGAAACAGACAGAAGCACCGGCAAATCGAAGCGCAGCCGCAATTCATCGAACCGCGCCAGCACCGAGAGCGAGGTTTCGGGAGCAGCCCCCAGAAAAAACCCCATGCCGGGATCAAGGACAAGGCGGTTGCGTTTGATACCGGCACCCGTCAGCGCCGCGATGCGCGCGTCAAAGAACGCCGCAATGTGATCCATGATGTCGCCAGCGGGTGCCTCGCGCCGATCTGCCTGCCCGTCTTGCACCGAATGCATAACGACGAGTTTAGCAGATGATTTCGCCAATTGCGAATAGAACGCAGCGTCTGGAAAACCGCGAATATCATTGAGATAGGCCACACCACGCGACAAGGCATAGGCTTGCGTCGCGGGTTGATAACTGTCGAGCGAGACGGGAATGCCATCTGCCTTGAGCGCGTCCAGCACCGGCGCGATACGCGCGATTTCTGTGTCGGACGAAACAGGCGCGGCGTCGGGATTGCTGGATGCCGGACCGAGGTCGATCACATCTGCCCCCTCGGCCATCAGCTTACGCGCCTGCGCAATGGCTGCGTCTGGCGCCAGATACCGGCCTCCATCGGAGAAACTGTCCGAGGTTATGTTGACGATGCCGAAAATGATGAGCGATTTATTCATGGGGGCTTCTATAATAATAATCGAGCATGAGTATCATACGGATGCTCGGGTCGAAAGGGAATCCCCAGGCGAGTAACCTGTTTGCGGTGATCCATTAGCTGCAGGAGCAGAAGAGCATACATCTGGAAGCAAAGCCAGGAAAGCGGCCTATGGAGCTGTGCGGCAGCGCTCAGTAGGCAATTTTTCAAAATATTGTTAAGCCTTTTCTGAGCATGGTATTTTTCATGGTATTACCAATTAGCAGGAAAATAAGCCATTGAATATAAAAGATAAAAATGTCTTGTTTACAATAGAGTGGGGGGGGTCAGCCTGCCGCCTTGGGCCGGGTGATGTCGTACTTGCCCGCCGCGAACTCGGTTACCGTCCAGCCCAGCGCGACCAGCTCCGGCAACGCCTCGCGCACCCGCTGGCGGCGCTTGCGCATGGTCGAACCACTGGCCTCTGACGGCCAGACATAGCCGCACAAGGTATCTATGGAAGCCTTGCCGGTTTTGCCGGGGTCGATCCAGCCACACAGCCGCTGGTGCAGCAGGCGGGCGGTTTCGCTGTCCAGCGCCCGCACCTCGTCCATGCTGATGCGCACATGCTGGCCGCCACCCATGACGGCCTGCGCGATCAAGGGGTTCAGGGCCACGTACAGGCGCCCGTCCGCCTCGTCGCTGGCGTACTCCGACAGCAGCCGAAACCCCTGCCGCTTGCGGCCATTCTGGGCGATGATGGATACCTTCCAAAGGCGCTCGATGCAGTCCTGTATGTGCTTGAGCGCCCCACCACTATCGACCTCTGCCCCGATTTCCTTTGCCAGCGCCCGATAGCTACCTTTGACCACCATGGCATCAGCGGTGACGGCCTCCCACTTGGGTTCCAGGAACAGCCGGAGCTGCCGTCCGCCTTCGGTCTTGGGTTCCGGGCCAAGCACTAGGCCATTAGGCCCAGCCATGGCCACCAGCCCTTGCAGGATGCGCAGATCATCAGCGCCCAGCGGCTCCGGGCCGCTGAACTCGATCCGCTTGCCGTCGCCGTAGTCATACGTCACGTCCAGCTTGCTGCGCTTGCGCTCGCCCCGCTTGAGGGCACGGAACAGGCCGGGGGCCAGACAGTGCGCCGGGTCGTGCCGGACGTGGCTGAGGCTGTGCTTGTTCTTAGGCTTCACCACGGGGCACCCCCTTGCTCTTGCGCTGCCTCTCCAGCACGGCGGGCTTGAGCACCCCGCCGTCATGCCGCCTGAACCACCGATCAGCGAACGGTGCGCCATAGTTGGCCTTGCTCACACCGAAGCGGACGAAGAACCGGCGCTGGTCGTCGTCCACACCCCATTCCTCGGCCTCGGCGCTGGTCATGCTCGACAGGTAGGACTGCCAGCGGATGTTATCGACCAGTACCGAGCTGCCCCGGCTGGCCTGCTGCTGGTCGCCTGCGCCCATCATGGCCGCGCCCTTGCTGGCATGGTGCAGGAACACGATAGAGCACCCGGTATCGGCGGCGATGGCCTCCATGCGACCGATGACCTGGGCCATGGGGCCGCTGGCGTTTTCTTCCTCGATGTGGAACCGGCGCAGCGTGTCCAGCACCATCAGGCGGCGGCCCTCGGCGGCGCGCTTGAGGCCGTCGAACCACTCCGGGGCCATGATGTTGGGCAGGCTGCCGATCAGCGGCTGGATCAGCAGGCCGTCAGCCACGGCTTGCCGTTCCTCGGCGCTGAGGTGCGCCCCAAGGGCGTGCAGGCGGTGATGAATGGCGGTGGGCGGGTCTTCGGCGGGCAGGTAGATCACCGGGCCGGTGGGCAGTTCGCCCACCTCCAGCAGATCCGGCCCGCCTGCAATCTGTGCGGCCAGTTGCAGGGCCAGCATGGATTTACCGGCACCACCGGGCGACACCAGCGCCCCGACCGTACCGGCCACCATGTTGGGCAAAACGTAGTCCAGCGGTGGCGGCGCTGCTGCGAACGCCTCCAGAATATTGATAGGCTTATGGGTAGCCATTGATTGCCTCCTTTGCAGGCAGTTGGTGGTTAGGCGCTGGCGGGGTCACTACCCCCGCCCTGCGCCGCTCTGAGTTCTTCCAGGCACTCGCGCAGCGCCTCGTATTCGTCGTCGGTCAGCCAGAACTTGCGCTGACGCATCCCTTTGGCCTTCATGCGCTCGGCATATCGCGCTTGGCGTACAGCGTCAGGGCTGGCCAGCAGGTCGCCGGTCTGCTTGTCCTTTTGGTCTTTCATATCAGTCACCGAGAAACTTGCCGGGGCCGAAAGGCTTGTCTTCGCGGAACAAGGACAAGGTGCAGCCGTCAAGGTTAAGGCTGGCCATATCAGCGACTGAAAAGCGGCCAGCCTCGGCCTTGTTTGACGTATAACCAAAGCCACCGGGCAACCAATAGCCCTTGTCACTTTTGATCAGGTAGACCGACCCTGAAGCGCGGACTTCGAGAAATGCGTGCAGAAGATCCTCGGCCTGCGCACCGGCCGGTCGCTGCGCAGCCAGATCGACTCCGTCGACGACCTTCGTACATCGAAGCGCTGTCGGCCGCACGTGCCGTCAACGGGCTCGCTGCATGCGTGCAGGCGGCCTTTATTCAGGAGCACGCAGCCAACCCCTTCGGCTTCGACGTCGCGGCATTCATTTCCTCCGAGGCCAAACGCTGGGGCTGTCCCGAAGCGGAAATCTCCAGCGTCATCGACCCGCTCCTGCCGTCCGTCTCCGGCGGCAAGGAATGGCTGTTGCTGGAGAAGGCCATGACATCCGTCATGATCCGTCTGGGGTTCGATGAGTCCGAGCACATTGGCCAGAAGAAGGCGCCGAGGGACGGCGGCTATCCCGACATCCGCATCAAAGCCTCAACGATGCAGACCAGCGGCTTTGCAGACACCAAGGCCACGTCGCGATACGGCATGGACACCAACGACACGAACAAGCTCTACCTCTACTACAAGGACTGCTGGGCGGAATTCCTAGACCGGGCGCCCTCGAGCTTCTTCATGTACATCGCAGGCGGTTTCGACGGCAAGGACGCCGCATCCGTTCTGAATACGCTGGAGCGATGCACACAAAAGTACGGCCGCCCCGTCTGCGCGATCACCGTCAATGCCATGCTTCGGCTCGTGCGCATGAACAACAGGCCCGGCCCCGAAGCCATGGTCCGAACCTTCTCTCTACGCGCCTACTATCCCAGCGCCGAATCCATCATTCGAGCTTCGGCATAATGAAACAAAAGCGGCCGCCCGAAGAGCGAACTCCTCGAGCGGCCGTTTGCTTTTGAGCCCTCAGGGGAGAAGGTTCGAAAACCTCATCCCCCGTCGGAACTCACGACTCAGAAGCGATAGCTCACGCCGAGCGTGAAGCTGTGGTCCTCACGACCAGCATCGCCGCCCGTGAAGCCGTAGGAGACCGAGAAGTCGGCCTTGTCCTTCACGGCATGGAGACCCAGCTTGGCGCGGCCGAGCACGTCGCCCGCCATGTCGGCGTTGAGCGTCTGGGAGACGCCCGTGCCAGCACCGGTGACCGTCGTGTCGTAGTCGGTGTCGCCGAACTGCGGGATGACGGACACGTCGACCGTCGGGACGACCGTCCAGCCGGAGCCCGCTTCAAACGCCTTTTCGACGGCCACGCCGATCGGCATCTGGAGCGTGAACGTGTTGTCCACGTCATTGCCGAAGGCCGCTTCGCCGTTGACGTTCGTCGTGTAGTCGTCGTTCATCATGTAGACGGCGCGCAGACCCGCATAGGGCTTCACGGAGAAGCCCGCGACATCGTAGGCGGACTCGGCGCGGATGCCGAACGTGAGGGCGTCCGCATCAGCATCGGCCGTCACCTTCGAGCCTGCAAAGAGCGGGCTCTTGAGCGTCATGTCGTTCGAGGTGTGGAACCAGCCGAGAGAACCGATGAGGTTCACGCGGTCGGTCGCATTCCAGGCGACATAGCCCTGAAGGCCGAACGTTTCGTAGTCGTTTTCGCCCGAGACCGCATGGCCGTCGCTGTCGGCGGAACCGTCAAGGTACGAGAACGCACCGCCGAGACGGATGTTCTGCGCAACCGCATGGTCCGCACCGAACGTGAAGCCGAAGGCATTCGTGTCGTAGCCGGATTCCATGTTGCCGGAGAGCTTGAGACCGTCCTGCTTGTACTTGCCGCCCTCGGCCTTGACCCAGAGACAGGTCTGGCCAATGTCGCGGTTCGTCACGGTAGCGTGCTCCTCAACGGTCGCCATCAGATTCGTCGCATCAGCGAAGAAGTTCGCGTTGGCGCCGAGCGTCGCACCGATCTGGGAAGCGGAGTTCAGGATCTCGGTCTTTTCGGCAACGGTGAGCTTGTCGTTGCGGATGACGTTCTGCACGAGCGTCACGTCACCGCCCTTCTGCCCCTTGCGCAGCGCGGCATTGGCAATGTCCTTGATCGCCAGATCCGTGTAGACGGTGGAGACGTCCGCCATCTGGAGATTGGCCACGAGCTTGCCGTCGGCGAATTCGGTCGTGATGTCGTAGTCAAGACCGGAGCCGTCGTTGACGTAGATCGCATCTTCGGCCGTCCAGCCGCCGATCCAGGCGCCCTTGTCGTCGACCGTCTTGTCACCCATGGTGAAGCCGTTGAGGAGCGTGATGTCGCCGTCCTTTTCGACGCGCGTCACGACCACCTTGGCACCGTCAACGATGTCGGCCGTCACGTCGCCCTTGGTCTTGTCGGCCTTGAAGGCCACGCCGTCGGTGAGCGCAGAGGCGTCGACAACGGTCACGGAGGAGCCGTCAACGTAGAGATTGGGAGTGCCCGCACGGGTGGTCGGTTCGGAACCGATCACAACCTTGCCCTTCGTGCCGATCGTCACGGTCTTGTCCGCAACGAGATAGCCCGAGGCGCCCTTGATGGAGTCGTCGGCTGCAATGAGCTTGTCGACGAGACCGTGTTCGCTGCCGAACGTGAGAACCTTGCCGCCCGTGACCTTGTAGGTCATGGCATGTTCGCCGTTGAGACCTTCGGCGCCGAGCACGAGTTCCTTCGAGCCGTCACCCACGGTGACCAGCGCATCGCCCGCGAAGGTGATGCCGTCCTCAACCTTGAGCGTACCGCTCATGCCCTTGAATTCGGCTGCGTCGACGACGAGCTTCTTCGTCGAGAAGACCGCATCGTCACTCTGTTCGATCAGGCCGAGCTGGCCGAGCGTCGTCGTGCCGCTCACGCCGAGTTCGCCGAGGTTCTTGACCGTGCCGTTGACGTCGAGCGTCTCGATGCCGGTGATGGCGCCGCTGTTGGTGAGCTTCTTGCCGTCGGCCACCGTGAGCGTGCCGCCTTCCTTGAGTTCGATCCTGCCGGCGTTTTCACCGTCGACATTGAAGGTCAGGGTCTTGAGGCCCTTGACGACACCCGTCTCGGTGTTGGTGAACTGAGCGGGATCGGCCAGAACCAGTGCGTCATGATCGACGAATTCGAGCGTGCCGCCGTTGACCAGCACGGTGTCGCCCTCAAGCGCACCGACCTTCACGGCACCCTTCTCGCCGATCGTGAGCTTGTCGCCCGCGAATGCATCGGCTCGGAGTTCGCCGCCGTTGACGGTGACGAAGGAAGTGCCTTCGGCAACGGACGCCTCGACGAGACCGCCCTCGATGAGCGCGCCGTTCGTCGCCAGAAGCTTCTGGGCCTTGACGGAACCGTCGGTCGTGGTGAACTTGCCCGCGACATTGATCGTGCCGTCAAGGGCTTCGATCGTACCGCTGTTGGTCAGGTCGGCCGTCAGGGAGGCGCTGCCGTTGACGATCTTGAGCGTGCCGTCGTTGTTGAGGGACTTGCCCGTGAGGATCGCCGTCGCGGCGTCCGCACCTTCGTCAGCGGTCAGGTTGACCGTGCCGGACGTGGAGAGAACGTCGTTCAGAGACTCGAGGGACTTGGCATTGAGCGTGCCCGCGTTCATGAACTTGCCGTCGATCTGCAGAGCGCCGGCGTTCACCGTGCCGTAGTTCTCGTAGGACTTGAGCGCGTGAGTGACGTTCGTGAGATTGAGCGTGCCGTCCTTGCCGACGGAGACCGCATTGTTTTCTGCCGTCAGGTTTTCGATGGTGAGCGTGGCACCGCCGAGAACCGTCGCGGAGGAGGACTGGCTGTTGTCGCCGAGTTCGTTCACGGCGAACTTGCCGCCCGCCACGACGACGTGACCGAGCACGGTGTCGACCATGCCCATGGTGTCCGCACCGGACATGCCGAGCTGGAGCGTACCATCCGTGGCATTGATCGTGCCGCCCTGCTGCGAGTCTTCGAGCACCTTGTAGTCTTCGGACGTGCCGCCCACCAGGATGAGCTTCTGGTCGTCCTTGACCGTCACGCTTTCAACGGTGTCGATGCCCTTGAAGCCCCAGTTGCCCGCGATTTCGCCGTCAGCCTTGCCGAAGATCAGCTCATTATGGCCCGTCGCATCAAGCACCAAGTTCGAGAAGATCAGGCCGTTGGTGTTGTTCTGAATGCCCTGAATGAAGGCCACGTCGAACTTGGAGTCCGCGTCGGCCTGACCATTGAACGCCACGGTCGCTTCGGAGATGCCAGAACCGAAGGCGGTCTGCAGGTTCGTGATGACGCTGGAAACGGCGCTCTGGGTGTAGCCGTTGTCGGCAAAGGCGAACGTGCCGGACTTGTATTCGATGCCCTGCTTGATTTCGTCCTTGACGGCGCCCACGCCCGTGATGCCGCCCATCGGGATTTCGACGGCGTTGCCGTCTTCGTCAACGGCGGGAAGCTTGCCGTCGCTGTCGACGGACGCAAAGATCTGACCGAAGTTCGTCTCAAGCGTACCGCCCGCCATCGTGAGCTTGCCTTCGTCCTGCGTGAAGTCGATCGCGCCGGCAACAATCGTGCTGCCCGCGTTGAGTTCGATCGTCGCGTCCTTGGTGAGGACCGCACCATTTTCGAACGTGACCGTGGACTTGTCGAGGATCACGTGGTTCTTGCCGTAGCCCTCGCCCTTGGCGATGGTGGCGTTGTGGTTCTTGTATTCGAGCGTGGCACCCTCGAATCCGCCGGCCTGATAGTCAAGCGAAGCGCCCGTATTGAAGACGAGGTGCGAACCCGCCATGCTGCCCTTGCCGATCGTCAGCTTCGTGTCGTTGCCGAGCGTAATAAGGCCGCCCTTTTCCATTTCGGCGATCGTGCCGTCGGCATTGAGCTCGAGGCTGCCCTTCTCGGACATGGCGAGACGATTGGCATCAAGCTTGCCGGAGAGCGCAACGGCGTTCTCGACGGTGAAGCGTTCGGAAACCGCAAGCGCACCCGCGTGCTCGAGCCTGCCGTTTTCCACGACGCCAAGATTCTTGAAGGTTACTTCCGTGCCGAGGCTGCTCACGGCGTCGTTGTTGCCGACGATCGTCAGATTGTCGACGTCGAACTGGCCGCCGTTGACGGTGACCTGACCGACCGTGAGATTGTCGAGCGAAACCGAACCGCCGTTGTTGAGCTCAAGCGCCTTCTCGACGCGGAGTTCGCCCGCCTTGTTGCCTTCGTGCAGGGTGTCCTGATCGGTCACGGTGCCGTTGACGGTCATGTCCTGAAGCTCGATGGCGCCGCCCACGACCACGGTGCCGCCTGCGGCCACCGTCATGGTGTTCGCGCCGAAGCTGCCGAGGTTGTCCGTACCTTCGGCACGCACGTTGTAGAGCTTGCCGTTGACGGTGACGTTGCCGATGCCGGCGACCGTCTGGTAGTTCGTGAAGGTCTTGCCGGCAGCCACGGTGAGTTCGTCGAAGCCTTCGATGCGGCCCTGTTCGGCGCCGGAACCAGCGTTGGTGAAGTCTTCATTGAGCACCAGGGCGCTGTTTTCGCCAAGCCCCTTGAGGGTGCCGTCGTTCGAGAAGAGCGCACCCACCGTCATTTGGTTGGCGCTGATCGTGCCCTTGTTGCCGCTCTGGCGAAGGAGGAAGAATTCCTTGTTCGCATCCGGACCGTCGAACGCCTGGGCATCATGAATCGTCAGGTTGTCGAACGTCGCTTCGGCGCCGGCATGGTTCTCGAAGACGCCGTAGACATTGGCGTTCTTGGCCGTCAGGGTCTTGTCGTTGATGAGGATGCCCGCATGGTCGGCCTCGGTGCCGATGTTGAGCGTACCGTTCACGTTGAAGGCGCCCTCGTTCATGATGACGCCGTTGTTGTTGACCACGCCGTTGGCGCCTTCGGCCTTGCCGACCGTGACCGTACCTTCCTGAGCATTCCTGAGCATGCCGGTGAGGTGCGCGTCATTCATGATGCGGTTGTCCTTGACGAGCGTGAGGCTCTCCTCAACGACGAAGCTGCCCTTGTTGACGGAGAGGTTGGTGTCGCTCGGCGCCTTGCCGTCAGAGAGCTCGCCCGTGGAAAGCACGACGGTTTTGATCGTCAGGTCCTTGTTGTTATGGATGCGGACGGCGGTAGCCGCGAAGTTCTCGATTCGGGCCGTGCCGTTGTTGGCAAAGAGGCCGTTGGCAAAGGGGCGCATACCGCCCACGTGCTGACTCACGGCGCTCTCATACGTGCCGACGTTGAGCTTGCCCTCGTTCGTGAGACATTCCCCGCCATAAGGGGACTGGAGGCCGGACTTGATCGTATCGACCGTGACCTCGGCGGTGCTGCCGACAACGATGTCGTCGCCCGCATGAAGCGTGCCGATTTCCAGAGCGGCGTTGTCGACGCGCATCACGCCCGACTTGTCCGCCTTGTCAAACTTGCCCTGACCGTCTTCCGTCATGTTGACGAAGATCTCATTGACCTTCTTGGCAAAGGTGGTCTTCGCGCCGTCCGTGGAACCGATCTGGAGAACGGATGCCTGATCGAGGCCGGAGCCGCCGATGACGACGAGACGATTCACGTTGCCGAGGTCAACCTTGTCGCCCGCGAGCGTGAGGCTGTGTCCGCCCGCGACGTATGCCGACGTGGCTGCGCCCGTGATGCCGCTCAGAACCTTGTCTTCGGAGAGCTCGAGGCCGTTCGTGAACTTGTTGCCGCTCGGCTTGAAGAAGTCGTTGAGATGGTTGCTTTCGTAGTAGACCGCATCATGGTCGCCCGTATCCAGGACTTCGGCGCCCGCAGCGCCGGCAAGTGCGGCGGTGGCAACGGCCACAGCCGTGACGACGGCCTTGACGGCCTTGCCGCGAGAGGCGGCCGTGCCTGTCTTTTCGTTGACGGCAACGTAGGTCTGCTTGGCCGCAGACCAAATCACTCGATAGATATCGTTCATGAAAAAACCTTTTGGTTGGAAAAAATGGTTTCGCGCGGCGCCCGCCGATGCGACAAGCCAAGGTTAGCCTCGGAGGTCTGCGTGCGTGACTAACGCACGAGACCCGACAAACTGTTACAAAACGGCCGAGTGCGGGATGGTTTCGATCACCACACCCAACCCTCCTTCATCAGCTTGAGGGAGATTCTCATGCCGGAGCCTCCGGCCAGCGTCTCCTTCACCTCAGGCAGTGCGCTCGCGGCTTCCGTCTTCGTCCAGTCGCGAGCATTCACGGCCTTCCAGCTGTACGTCACCTTCACAAAGCGCCTGCCGCGAACCTCGACGGGATCTTCTGCACTTTCGATGCGTTCGACTTCGCGATCGCATATGCAGAAATAACGGCGATCAGCCGACTTGAGCGCCTTTTTGCCGGCCTCCGTCAGTTCGACCGTATAGACGTCACGAAGCGGACTCTTGACGAAATCGAACATGCGATGCGCCTTGTCGGCCTTGAGCGTGACGAGTCCGGCCGCTTCAAGCGCTCTGGCGACCTCGACATCCTTGCCATCCCTGTCGATCTTCACGGGAAAGACATCGTCATGGGAATAGAGGTTGTTGCTCGCGAAGCCAATGCCGAGGCAGCCGCGCTTCTCCAAACCCGCATTGATTGCCTTTGCATAATTTTCGGGCGTCGGATCGGTGACATTGTCACCACAACCGGAAAGGACGAGCATGGACGCAGCCGCCGTGCAGATCGCCATCAACTTGATTCGCATGAAGTATCTCCAAAAAAACAGGATCCCCGGACAAAAAAATCGCCTGCGGAATCAACACTAAAACATTGAATGTATCACCTATTTAGGTGCCCGACCATTGTTACTTTTGCGGGTTGTCTTTTCCCACAAACGGCTGCTCGCCGGATTCGATCTCACGAATCAGCGCATCCATGGCGCGAATGCGGACGACGCCTCGAAACTGCTCGACCAGCGCAAGGACCGAAATGTCGTCGACGCGCATGAACACGAGGTGCGAAACGGGGTTCATGAAGATTGCGGGCAGGTAAAGAATTTTGGCCAGATAGCTCATGACGAGCGAAACGGGGAACGCCAGAACGAAAAGCCAGCCCGAGACGAATGCAAGCATCCTGAAGCTGGCCGCACTCGGCAGATGCCAGGGCGCAGAACTGAAGAGCTGGAGCGTGAACATGGCGAAGAGCCAGAAGATCACGCAGTTGCGGACCCACACGATGCCGAACGTCTTGGTCAACTGCCAGTACAGCTCGGGACCGTACCGAAGCGACTCACGCACAAGCAGCTGGTCCCAGCGTTCCTTGTGGGTCTGCGCCTTGCGGAAGGTAAGAAAACTCTTGATCGACATGACGCCGGTCTCCGAAAAATGAATTTGGATCTGAGGAAAAACCGCAGGCCGTCGCTGCAGTCCTTTCTTAACTTACTCCAAACCAACTTGCGGCGTGACAAACGCACGAGATGCGCGGGGAAAACCACGCCCTTTTTTCCACAAAGCCAACTTTCGAAAAATGCGAAGGGCTTCGCGGAATCGGACGGATGAACAACTTTTGGAATTTCTTTTTAACAAATAAGACAAGAGCCTTGTCAGACTGACGAATATTTGCCTTTCTTTGGGAGAACCCTCTTGTCCAAGCAACTCTTAGCCCGCCTCAAGACCTCGGCCCTTGCCGGTGCGGTGAGCGCTGTCATTGCTCTTGGATCAGCCGCGCCTGCCGTTCATGCGGGCGGCGTGCCCGTGATCGACGTCGCGGCCATCGCGCAGGCCATCCAGCAGCTCATCCAGCTGCAGCAGCAGTACGACCAGCTGGTGCGCCATCTCGACCAGTTGAAGACCACGCACCAGAACTTCACCGGCAATCGCGGCTTCGGGTCCACGCTCAGCGATCTGAAGCAGTACCAGTTCATTACGAAAAGGATCGCGAACGACTTCAACAACATCCGGACCACGGGTGCGTCCGCGCTCTCGGGCGACGCAGCCCATTACTACAACACCTACGGTCTCGGCCAGCGCTGCAAAAGGATGAAGAATCCGGACACGCGTCTTGCCTGTGAGCGTCAGGCTGCAATGGCCGCCTACCGCAGGGCCACCTGGCAGATGTCGACCCAGACGTCCCTGTCCCACATGAACAACATCAACGAACTCCGCAAGATGATCGAGCTGGCGCAGGACGCCAAGGGCATTGCCGAAGTTCAGGCCCGCATCTCCCACGAACAGAACGCGCTCGAGACCGAAAAGGTGCGTCTGGATGCGGTCGAGCGTGAATTCAAAGCGGAGCAGGACCTCATCAAGCTTCAGCAACGCGAGCGCATTTCCTTTGCGTTTGCGCCCAGAGAATAAAGAGACGTTTTCGACATGGCTACCGAAACTCCAACCGGATCCATCTTTCTGAGTCTTGGGAACGGCCTGCAGGACATGTTCGACACATTCGCCAGAACTGTGGTCAACAGTTTTGTCGCAGACGTGCTGGCGCTTCTTCCCGCAGGGCTTTTTCTCTACTTTCTCGTGAAGGGCTGGCTCATCATGTCCGGGCGTTCCAAGGACGCCTTTCCGGACCTGATTATGAACGTCGGGATCATGGCGTTGATTATTACGCTGGGCATCTCGACCATCTACACCTTCGAACTTGCCAACGGCGTGGTCATGTGGCTCGAAAGCTTCCTTGTGAGTCATATGCCGGAATTTCCCGACACAGCCGAAACTGAGGCGCTTCTGACGTCCCCCTGGAACTGGCTTGATCTTGAGTGGAACAAGTTCTCCACGGGGCTCGACGGGGTCACGGCCGCCATTGACCAGATTCCGTGGGACTCTCCGGGCCTCGGCATGGCGAGCGCGCTCTCCTGGTTCGTCGCATACGCGGGCGGCGCATGGTTCTTCTTCTCCATCACGTCGATCTTCGTGCTCAACAAGATCGTCATCACGATCCTGATCGCCTTCACGCCGGTCTTCATGGCGCTCGGCATCTTCCCGCTCACCCGTGAATTCCTGCAGAACTGGTTCAAGACGCTTCTGGCCTACACGCTTGCCCTCATTCTCGTGCTTGTGCTCGGTGCGCTCTTCATGCACATCTTCGACGGCTATTCGAACAACATCCAGGACGCGCTCAAGCTGCTTGAGGACGGCAACGCTCAGGGTGCATGGAACATGGTCAACGAGGCACTCTTCGTCATCACGATGATGAGCGTCATCATGAGCTTCGTGCTTCGCCAGATCCCCGCCATGGCTCAGGGTCTCATCGGCCGCTTCATCGGTGCAGGCGGCATCGTGTCCGCCTCGACGGTGATTACTCAGGCGCGCAACGACACCATGTCCGTCGTAAACGCAGCCAACACCGCTCGAAATGTCGCCATGGCGCCTTACGCTGCCTTCTCTTACTTGGGCAATGAAGGCAAACGGCTCGGCCAGTACACGAAGGACGTCATCAACAACGCGAACAAGGGCGGCATTGAAGGTCTCAGGGCCGCCATGGGCCTCGGCAAAACCGCAGGTGTGAACAATACGTCCGGCATGAAGCCCGCTCAGCCCATGTCCACGTTCACGGCCAACAAACCCGGCCAGACGTCCGTGAGCGGCACCGCCTCCGGAGGAACGCAGTTCAGCTCCACCGGCCAGAAGGGCTACGACCTCAATCAGGGCAGCATCAACCTTGGTCAGACCTCGCACAGCGGCTTCGGCGGCAACACGCCCAAGGGTGGTCCCGGCGGCTCTCCGGCCAAGCAAGGCGGCTCCACGGACCAGCCGACGATTCCTCAGGGAGCGTACCACGCCAAATACGTGCCCGGATCGCTTCGCAAGGCAGGCTCGTCTGAAGCCAACGCCGCTCAGAACGCCGCCGTCAACGCCGCCAACGGCGTCACGGGTGCGGCTGTTGCAGGCGCCGCTGCTTCCGGTCTGGGCTCCGCCGCAGCCGCAGCAATGAACGCCCTCAACACGGGTTCTGCAGGCGCAACTCAGGCGCCTGGAATGACGGGTTCCGCGAATCCCGCTCAGGGTTCCGCACCCGCCTCGGGTTCCGCAGGAGGAGCCGCAGTAGCGGCTGCTGCAAACGCCCTCAACACGGGGGCCGCACCCTCTGCGCAGGCGCCCGGCATGACGCAGGCGCCGAATGCTACACCCGCATCCGCACACAACCCGACGAATGCAGGCTCGCAGGCGGTCGACGCCCTGAACAACGGCGGCACCCGCCCGCCCGTTCAGGGACTCAATCCGAACAGCAACAAGTAATAAAAACGGAGGCAACATGTCCAATCATCTTATGAAGGTCGCGTGTCTGGCCGCGTTGGCGTCGCTCATCGTCACAGGCTGCGGCGCCCCCAGACCCCCGATGCCCTCGGGAGAGCGCATCGCGATCAATGGCCAGCCGGTCGAGCATCAGGAGATCGACCTGAGCGGCAACGCCAATGAACAGTATCCGAACATCGAAAACACGAACACCTTCAGGCAGGAGGGCCGTCGATGAACATCCTCGAAACCCTCCGCATCAAGCGTGAAAACGCCGTTCGCAAGCGCAAGGGCCTTCCGCCTCTGGAAGCCGGCGACCCCAAGGAGGCGCCCGCCCTGAACGGCGAGTATCAGACCGCAGGCCAGGCACAGACCGCGCCCGCTCAGGATCCCAACCGTCCGAGCCCGAAGGTCTTCGAGCGCCAGATCTCGTGGGAAACCACCGAAATCGAACTCGTGCGCAAGAGCGAGGCCAAGGCCTGGCGCTGCGCCAAGCTCGTCTCCGTCGTCTCCCTCGGCCTCACCTGCGCGATCATCGCCATGATGCCGCTCAAGCAGACCCTCCCGTTCGTCATAAAGGTCGACCAGTCGACCGGCATGACGGACATCGTCGACATCGCCACCGAAAAGAGCGTTCCGCGATCCGAAATCATGGACCGCTACTGGCTCTCCGAGTACGTCAAGGCCCGCGAAAGCTACGACTGGCGCACCGTCGACCTTGAGTACGACCGCGTGCGCGAACTCTCGATGCCCAACATCTTCGAAGACTATGCCAAGCACCACGGCGACCGTCCGGGCACCATGGAAGTGGATCTCAAGGACGCGAAGGTGATCCGCATCGACCTCGTCTCGATCATTCCCGCAGGCAACGGCATCGCAACCGTGCGATTCGTCAAGCGCACCCTCGTCACGAAGGGCTTCACCGAAGAAAAGCGCGAGTACCTGCAGGCCACGATCGGCTACGAATACGACCCCACCTACATCGTCTCCGAACGCCGCCGTCTCATCAATCCGTTCGGCTTCAAGGTGACGAGCTATCGCACTGACAAGGAGATGCGCTGATGCTTCCCAACAAGAAAACCCTCATGGTGATCGGGCTCGGCCTCATGCTCGGCGCATCCGCCGCGCAGGCCGCCAGCTGGCCCACGCCCGCCAAAGAGGACAAACGCATGCAGTTTGTCGACTACTCCCCCAACAACGTCACCCAGATCAATGCGGTGACGGGCCTCATCACGACCATCACGTTCGAACCGGGCGAAACCGTCGTGAACTACGGCTCCGGCTATTCGACCGCATGGGAGTTCTCGACCGCAGGCAACCAGTTCTTCCTCAAGCCCAAGGCTGAGCAGGCCACGACCAACCTCGTCGTCATCACCAACCGCCGCACCTACGTCTTCGACGTGCGACTGACCTGGAACAAGGCCAAGGCCACCTATCACCTCCTCTTCAAGTACCCGGAAGAGGAAAAGCGCCGTGCCGAAGCCGAAAAGGTCGCCAGGGAAAAGGCCGCCAAGCGCAAGGCCCGCCTCGAGCAGAAGACGATCGACCCGACTGCCGTGAGCCCGTACATGACGCCCACCATCCCCGACGCTCCCGAAACGAAGTTCAACTGGAAGTACACCATGAACTTCGGCAGGTCCGACCAGTCTCAGGCAATCGCACCCGTGGCCGTCTATGACGACGGTCTCTTCACCGTCATCCGCTTCACCTCTCAGGGCGACTTCCCCGCCGTCTACCGCGTGCTCGGCGACGACGGCGAAACGCTGGTCAACCGACACATCGACGAATCCGGCGCCCTCATCATTCGCGGCGTCTATCCCGAGCTGCGCCTTCGCGCCGGCTCCGGCGTCGTCGGCATCTACAACGAAGGCTACGGCACGCACGTGCGCACCCCTGAAGACGCAAGCACCGTCCCGGGCATGACCCGCAACCTCACCCCTGGAGCCGATCATGAGTAATGAAAAAAGAGAGGAACCACATTTTCGAGAAGAGCCGCAGTTTGACCCGTCGGCCATGACCTACGACATGAGCGCGCAGCCCGACCCCAACCGTCCGATGCCCGACGACATCGACGTGCAGGGCGAGGCCCTTCGCGCCGAAGAACAGAACGTTCAGGGACAGGCGTCCCTCACGGCCGGCAACCACGGCTTCATGAGCGGCGTCAAGCTCTTCTTCTCCCTCGGCTTTGTCGCAGCCCTGATGAGCTTCTGCGTCTGGTGGTTCCTCATTCGCACGCCCGAAGTTGAGGTCGTGGAAGAACAGAAGGCCTCGGCCTACAACACTTCGCGCCAGCAGATCAACAAGACCTCCTACGAGAACGCCACGGCCGAGGATCCCCTCCCCGCAGCGGACGAAGGCGCCGAACGCCTCAAGCGCCCGATCATTGCCGAGCCGCCCAAGCCCGTCAAGGTTGAGGTCGTCAAGCCTCAGCAGGAAAAGCCCGCACAGCCCGTGAAGGAAGGCCCGTCTCTGGCCGATCTGCAACGAGCCGCCCCCATGATGGGCAACACAATCAGGAGCGATGTCGGCAACAAGATCGCCAATACGGGCATTCCGCTCGCTGGTACGAACGCATCCGCTGCCGATGAGGCCGACACCGGCCTGCTGGGCGAGAAGTTCAACCAAATGCTCACCGGCACGAGGACTCAGGCATCGAAGGTGAGCCGTGTGAAGAACCGCCACCTCACGGTGGAAAAGGGCACCTTCATCGACTGCATTCTCGAAACCAGGCTCGACACGACCGTCCCCGGCATGACCGCCTGCGTCATCCCGCAGAACATCTACTCCATGGACGGACGCACCGTGCTCATCGAAAAGGGCAGCCGTGCCCTCGGCGAGTACCGTGGTTCCGTGCAGAACGGCCTCGAGCGCATTTTCCTGCTCTGGACCGAAGTCCGAACCCCGACCGGCATGGTCGTGAAGCTTGACAGCCCTGCTGCCGACGCACTGGGCGGCGGCGGTGTCGGCGGCTACGTCGACCACCACTGGTGGAAGCGCTTCGGCAACGCCCTGCTCTTCTCCATCATTTCCGACGGCTTCGACTTCGCAACGGCCAAGGCTCAAGAAGGACGCGACAACAACTACTACACCAACACGTCCGACAACATGTCGGCCATCATCGAGCAGGCCATGCAGCAGGCGGGCAATATCCCGCCGACGCTCACCAAGAACCAGGGCGAGCGCGTGGGCATCTTCGTGGCCCGCGACATCGACTTCTCGAGCGTGTATTCGCTCGACGCAGACGAAGATTGACATCCTCCCGGCGTATAAATACGCGGGATTCCTCTTCACTTCGCGTCAAGACGCGACGAAAAGGACGGTTCCCGTTGCTGTCTTGTTGCCAAGCTCACTACACGGGCGAACTGAGCCTGTCCGGCTCTTCTTGAGGACATTGGCTGCCCCCACGACGTCGGCATTCGCGGTGTACCCGCATTTCTGACAACCGAAATGCGCCTGCGAAGGTCGATTTGACGAACTCGTGTATCCGCAGATTGGGCAGGTCTGGCTCGTGTATTTCGGATCGACGAGAATGAGTCGTCCATTGGCCTTGAATACAGCCCAGTGGATGGCCATTCTCATCGCGTAGGGCGCAACGCGCGCCAGAGACCGGTTCAAACCCGTCTTCTGCCTCACGTTTTTGCCCGGCTCCTCAACCGTGCCTTTGGCCGACTTCGTCATGTTCTTCAGCTTCAGATCTTCCATGGCCACCCCTCCGTAATTCTGTGCGATGGTGTGAGCCGTCTTAAGCATGAAGTCCCGACGAATGTTGCGGATACAACGATGGTGATTCTGAATCTTCGCCTTCAGTCTTCTGCGCATGCGGCTGGGCTCCCGCTTGTCGAACGGGTTTGCCTTGCCCAACTTGGCAAGCTTTTGACGAGCTTCCTTGTTGCGGCAGAGCTGGCGCTGAAGTACGGCGATTTGCTTTTCGTGCTTCTTGATGGATTCGACATCGAGCTGGAACACCGTCCCGTCCGAGAGCGTCACCGTCTGGGCAATGCCCAGATCAATGCCGACCTCGCCGGGACGACGCGGACCGTCGTTGGCGAAATCCATCTCCGTCACGACCGAGACAAACCAATGCCCGCATTCGACGGAAACCGTCATCTGCTTGATCTTGCCTTGAAT
>OOAA01000168.1_pt1 | contig 52058 bp, 24 predicted proteins | sample 1671671 | NCBI WGS metagenome assembly OOAA01 (sample SAMN06348180, study PRJEB24527) | human gut metagenome | biome: human gut; feature: ankylosing spondylitis patient; material: feces | host: Homo sapiens | place: China | collected 2015-10 | reverse complement strand
AAGCTTGAGCGATATTTTTTTGACATGTATATACTAGCATCGCGGATACGCTTACCGCTATTGCAGCAAAAAACGGCTCTTTTGCGAATCTGATTTCATAACATTTCTATAGAAAGCCGCATAATACACTGTGTATGAGTGTATTGCCTCTAAACGCTCAAAACTCAAGAATTTCGCACCAAAGATTTTGTTGTGCGCTCAGCTCATAGTATTGAGCATTAGAGATGCAAATATTGTATTCGGCAGAACTACTGAAGAGTGCGAAAACATGTTTAACTCCAAGTCCTAATGATTTGGGTTAAATTAATAAAAAAAAGCTTCACCCTCAGTCCCTTGTGTAAAAGAATTTGTAAATAATCGTGGGACTACTGAGGATGAAGCGTCGAAAAGGTTAATATAAAGTAAGGTTAAGAAAGTGATTTGCTTTCATTTTATTAGTTTGTTACGTTTTTTATATATACCTTTGTCCGCTATATAGAAATTTAATCTGCATTGTTAGTATGAAAAAGATCTTAAGATTATTGTTTTCCTTCACTATGTTCTGTTCGTTGTTTCTCTCCGTTACGGATTCTGTGGCACAGTCGGTAGGCCAGTTTGTGGTTAAGGGCGTGGTGGCTGATGAGGCTACGAAGGAGGGTGAGCAGTATGCCACTATGAAAATCACTCCCGTGGCAGACTCTACCGCTACGGCAGCGCTTGCTGTTACGGAGCGCGACGGAGGATTCAGCATGACGTTGAAGGCAGCTGGCAGATACCGTATTATGGTGAACGCGATGGGCAAGCAGCCCGTTGTGCGTGAGTTTGCAGTCTCTGCCGGTCATCCCCAAGCCTTGCTCGATACCTTATATATAAAGGAGGCTACGAATGTGCTTGGTGGTGTGGAGATAGTGGCGCAGAAACCGCTTGTCAAGGCTGACATCGACAAGATAACGTACGACATCGAGGAAGACCCAGACTCGAAGACCAATAACGTGCTGGAGATGTTGCGCAAGGTGCCGATGGTGACCGTCGACGGTGACGAGAACATAAAGGTGAACGGTAGCGCCGGCTTCAAGGTATACGTAAACGGACGGCCTAACAATATGATGTCGAAGAATCCGAAGGATGTGCTGAAGAGCATGCCGGCTTCGTCAATAAAGAAGATAGAGGTGATCACAAACCCCGGACCGAAGTATGATGCGGAGGGTGTGGGTGGCATCCTCAACATCGTAACTGTGGGCAAAGGCATTGAGGGCTATTCTGTTACGATGAATGCGGGCGGCGGCAATACGGCTGCCGATGCAGGCATGTATGCCACGGTGAAGCAGGGCAAGCTGACCGTGAGCGCCAATTATTCATACGATTACTATGACTCGCGCAACTGCAAGAGCAGCAATCAGTATGAGTTTACCGGCGATCCGCATACGCCGTCTGCCTATAACCGTACGCAGACAGGCAAGAGCCGTTCGTACAATCATACGCATTCGGGAGGATTCGAGGCGAGCTACGACATCGACACACTTCGACTGGTAACGGCTTCGTTGGGAATATGGTCGAATCGTTCGCGTTCGCACAATACATACACCACCAATGCCACGTCGCCACTGACCGCCGCTCCGCTTTACGCCTACACCAACAGCGGACGTTCGGTCAGCGACTATATGTATATGGACGGAAGCATTGACTATCAGCGACTCTTCAAACTTCCGGGGCGCATGCTGACATTGTCGTATAAGCTGAACGGTGGAACGGACAAAGGCGACTATAATTCGGCTTACGACGTTATGGAGGTGACCGATGACTGGCGGGCGTTTATGAACCGACTTCGTGATGAGCGCCGCGATGATGACGGACGAAGCATGGAGCATACCTTGCAGGTGGACTATACCACGCCAATAGCCAAGGCACACACGATGGAGATGGGTGTGAAGTATATCTTCCGCGACAACAGATCTAACGATGACCGATATATTCGTCCCAATGGTACGTCTGATGAATACGTGTTTGACGATGAATATTCCACGCACTACCGTCACGAGAACGACATCCTTGCCGCTTATCTTGGCTACGGACTGAAGCTCGGCAAATTGTCCGGCAGACTCGGTGTGCGTTATGAGCATACGTTCCAGAAAATAAAGTATGCGCTTGGAGTGGGGGAGAACTTCTCCACCGACTTCGACGATGTCGTGCCGTCAGTAAGTCTTGGCTATAGGCTTAACGATGCTCAGAGTCTGCGCCTTGGCTATAATATGCGTATCTACAGACCAGGTATTTGGTCGCTCAATCCTTATCTGGACCAGACCAATCCCGAGAGTCTGTCGCAGGGCAACCCTAACCTTGTGAGCGAGAAGAACCATAACGTGCAGTTCACGTATAATCTCTTCGCTTCTCGCTTCTCCACGAGTTGGACGCTGCGTTACAGCCTCACTAACAATAACATAACGAGCGTGACGACGCTTGTGGACGACCGTACGATTGAGAGCGTGAAGAATCCTACGGGCAACCTCGTCAACTACACCACATACCGTAATATCGGACGCACGCAGATGGCGTCATTGTCGGGATATCTGAGTTGGACGGTCTTTCGCAACACCCGTCTGAGCCTTAACCTTTGGGGCGACTATTCTGACTATGATGACCGCCAGTCGCTGCATAACTATGGTTGGTCGGGATCTATGAACGGTGGCGTGCAGCAGACTCTGCCGAAGAACTGGAAGTTGAGCCTTAACTTCGGTGGCTGGACAAGAAACACAGGATTGCAGTCGAAGAGCGACGGCAACTACTATTACAGCATGACAGCACAGAAGTCGTTCCTAAATAACCGCCTCAACTTCTACATGTACGCCAACAGCTTCTTCCAAACGGAGAAACACAGCAAGCATACCGTAACGGGCGAGAACTTCCTCAACCGCACCGACTCGTCATACAATCCCTGCCGCTTCGGACTGAGTGTAAGCTGGCGCATAGGCGAATTGTCGTCGGGCGTGAAGAAAGCTGAGCGCAGCATCGAGAATGATGACGTAAAGAGCAAGAAATAATGATTCAATTAGTAGTTATTAATTTTTAATTATTATTTGGAGGAAAGTTAATATGATGAGAGGCTGAGTCAAATCTAAGGAATTGAAATATATGTATATTCCTCTCAATTCCTTAGTTTTGACTTTAGCCTCTTTATATATTTGTAAGGGCGCAGCCCAATTAATAATTAAAAAATAATAATTAATAATTAACAAACTCTTCTTTTGTGTCCTTCGATATGTCGCGCTTGGGCCATGGCACTACGAGCATCAGTCCGGCGAGGATGATGCAGGCGTAGATGGTCCATCCTGACATTTCCTTTATGGCGGAGAGAGTGGCCTGTATCTGCACCTTGCCCTTCGTTGACATGGCTGCCATGTTCTGCGCTTCCGTCTCGCTCTTGCCTTGATACTGCATACCGCGGGCAGTCATGTCGTAGGTCATGGCAGTCTCCGTATTGGTGCGGTCATAGTCATGGGCGTAGCGGGTGATGTAGTATTGCTGGCGGTGCTGGAATACCACCTGATAGAGAGCCGAGCCGATGCCCGGTGCTATCACCATACGCACGGTGAGCATGATGCACACCCACGTGGAGAGCAACTTGTACGGCATACGCTGGTTGGCGTATACGGCGATGAGCGAATAGAGGAGCATCATTCCCGTGGCACGGATTACGACCGGCCATTTCATACGTTCCAGCATACCGTCTGTCTGCACCTCGAAATACATAAACAGCGAAGCGGCACCTATGAGCAGGAAGCCGAGGGCGAAGAACCACTTGAAGTGTACACCCTTGCTATTGAGAATCAGGATGGTAACCAGTCCGATGAAGTAACCGAGCAACACCCAGTTGCCGAGTTCTGCCACCTGCATCTGGTCCGTCTTCATACCCACCCCCACGAAGATATTGACGAGCATGGAGCTGGAGTTGCATATCATCAGTCCGATGAAGAGCAGGATGCCGCCCTGAATGCTGCGCGACTTGAAAGCCTTGAGCATAAAGTAAGGCGATCGGCGCGTCTTCTCCAGATAGAAGAACAGCAGGGACGACACCACGCATATCACCGTAGCCCAACGGATGTTAGGACTGTCATACCAGTCGTACACCTTGCCGTAAACCGTCACGTAGACAAATGAGCAGCACATCAGGCAGAACACCACCACATTGCCGAACTTCGAGAACGACAGCGGGCTATGCTTCGTGGGGTAGGGATTGTAAGGCATACACACCAAGGTGATGAGCAATGCCACGAGGATGGCGCCGAGCATGGCGTAATACACCATCTGCCAATGATAGTTGTAGGCGAACCATGCCGTTATCCACGTGCCTATCTGTCCGAGAAGCATAAAGAAGAAATAGATGATGGGCTGGCTCGCCTTCTTCTCCGTGTCAAGGGCGTCCCATCCCTTCTCGTCCTTCGGCTCGTTGCCCGGCGTGACGTTTCGTGTAGCCTCAATGCCGAAGCCATACTTGATGAGCGTAAAAAGATTACACATCAGCAACGTCTGCCTCACGAATCCCATCACGAGGCTGTTGAGAGCCAGTATGAAGAGGCTGTCCGTGTTGGCGCAGATATAGCTCTGCACAGCCAAGAGGGAGAATCCCACGAGGCTCATCATCTTCTGGCGTCGCACGCTCACCAAGGCATAGAAGAACGGTGAGAACGCCGCCATGCCTATGGACGTTACGAAGCTTATGAAGGCGATGTGTTCCGACTGGATGCCAAGCCCGCCCACCATCTCGCTACTGTTCACGGTGTAGGCACCGCTAACCGTCATGATAGGTATGAAAAGGATGACGAGGAAGGCGATGCCAAGTGGCTTTGGCACCCAGTTATAGAACGGAAAATTCTTAGGCAGGTGTTCGGGCACCGCCGTATATATTTCTGCTTGTGTCATTATTTATTAAGCTGAGCCTTTACAACTACCATCATTCCGGCAGCCAACTTCTCGTTGTCTTCCTTCGAAATTCCCTCAAACTCAATGCGTACCGGCACGCGCTGCTGAATCTTCACGAAGTTGCCTGCTGAGTTGTCTGTAGGCACGAGAGAGTATTTTGAACCCGTTGCACCAGAGATGGCTGTTATCTTGCCCTCGAACTCCTTGCCCTCGAAGGCGTCCACGGTCATGATGACCTTCTGACCCACGTATAGCTTCTCCACTTGAGTTTCCTTATAGTTGGCTATCACCCATTTCTGCGTGTCGGGCATGATGTACGTGATGGTCTGTCCGGCATTTACGAGCTGACCCTCTTCAAGGGTGCGTCTGCCGAGCTTTCCGTCGCACGGAGCCGTAACGACGCAGTAAGAGAGGTTGAGCTTGGCCATCTCAAGGGCAGCCTGAGCGCGTTCGATGGCAGCAGCTGTGTTCTTCTTGCGTGTCTGCACCTCGTTCACGCCTGAGTAAGCAGCCTTCTGCTGACGGCGAACAGCGTCGAGCTTCTTCTTCGTTGCGTTATATTCTGTCTCAATCTGCTCCAACTGTATGGGAGTGGCAGCGTTGCGAGCCACCAGGTTCTTGTAGCGCTGACGGTCTTTCTCCAGCTTGGCGAGGCGAATCTCAATCTCAGCGATGGATGCCTCATACACTGTGGCTGAGGTCTGTGTGGTCTGCACCGAGGCATCAATGACGTTGGCACCAGCCATAGCGTCCTTCAGCGCTGCCTCTGCCTCCATAACGCGGATGCGATATTCGCGGTCGTCGAGCACGAGGAGCGTGTCACCCTTCTTGATGTCCTGATGCTCCTTGAAGTATATTTTCTTTATGTATCCCGATGCGCGCATATTTACGGGCGAAATGTATTGCTCCACCTGAGCGTCGTCGCTCTTCTCGTTGCTCTTATAGTCCATAAACATACAGCCAATCTTTACGATTCCCCATACGAGGATTGCCACACCGATGAGGCTTACGATTATCTGACGGATGCGCTGGCGCTTGAGCTGCTTGGCGGTTACTTCGTGCGACGACTGAGCTGCCTCAGTCTCGTTGTTTGTGTTATTGTTGTTTGTATTGTTATTTGTTTCCATTGTTATTTGTTCTTTTCTTAATTCAAAATAATTATCGTCACTGCAAGCTGCCGTAACTTGCAGAGTGTCTTGCTGCAATGCTGCGGGCAGGAATGCCCGCAGCTCCTACAGTTTGTATTGTTTACTTCAAGAGCTTGTCCAACTGTCCCGTTAGTTTGAGCAGCGTTAGGTTAGACACCTGATAGTTGAAGTGGGCGGTGAGGTAATTGTTCTGTGCGTCGCTCATGCTCATTTCGTCCTGCAGCACCTCCGTCATCGAGGCGATACCCTCACGATAACGGTCGCTCGTCACCTTATATATATCCTCCGCGAGCAGGTAGTTGTCGCGCTGCTTGCTGAAGTTGCGCTGGTTGTTGGCGAGGTCGTTCACGGCGTTGGCATATTGTGTCTGCATACCCTTCAGCGCATTCTCGTAAGAAATCTTGGCATTGTCGATGTCAATCTGTGCTTTTCTCATCTTCGATCGCTTCTCGAAGCCGTCAAATACTGGGATGCGCAGCGAGATGCCGATGCCGTTTGAGTTATACCAATGGTTTGACTCGCCAGACTGAAACCAGTTCTTGAATTTGTCCGTGAAGGCAGAGTAGGTGAAGTTGCCGGTAAGGGCAAGCGTCGGGAGATATCCGTCCTTCACTAATTTTTTCTGCTGTTCTGCCAATGTCTTCTGCGTCTGTAGGAGTTGCAGCTCGTACTGATTCACGTTCAGTCCGGTAAGCGCAGCCAAATCGATGGTCTCCACGTTAGCCTTCTCCACGATGATGTCTTGGTCAGCGGGATAGTCAATGACGTACTTCAGCATGTTATACTGCTGAGTGAGCATAGCCTTGGCATTGTCATACTGCACGCTGAGATTCTCGAGGTTCACGTTCACGCGCTTCACGTCCACGCCCAGCGCCATGTCGTTGTCATGGAAAGCCTGCGTGATGTCGCGCAGTTCCTGCAAGCGCTTGATGTTGTCCTTGATGATGCCGATCTGCTCCTCCGTGTTCTGCGCCAGATAATACATCTTGCTTATCTGCATGATAAGGTCCTCCTTCGCCTTGGCGTAAGAGAGCGTGTTGAGCTGGTCGAGTGTCTTCGAGATGTCGAGAGCCGTCAGCGCAGTCTGACTGTAGAGCGGCATCTGTAGCTGTATGCTCGCCGACGAGTTATACTGCAGCGTCTTCGTCACATTGTACGGCTTGCCGTAAGCCGATCCGTCCGTAACCGATACGGGAGGCGTGAAGTTGTCGTTCAGCACGGCGCCGATGTTTATCTGCGGCAGCAGTCGTGCACGGTTCTCGCTGATGTTGTGCTTACCTTTAAGCACGTTGCCCTCGTAAGTCTTCAAGTTGAGGTTTCGTTCAATGCCCATCTGTAGGCATTGGCCCAATGACAATGTTTCCTGCGCCATTGAATAATGGGCAAGAAGTGTCAGGGAAAATGTGAACAATAGTCTTTTCATACCTTTATTAATATTTCGACTGCAAAGTTACGGATTAATCGTGGCGTAGGCATATTCATAAAATATCACAAGTTGTTCATATTTTCTCTTTATGGCTTTGCGCTTCTGATAAAAAGTTAGTAACTTCGCCTTGGACAAACTATATAGGTAATGAAAGACAACATTAACGGCATAAATACGCTGGAAGAGCAGATGGCCAATAATGAGGACATCTGCTGTTCGTGCGGCAATATAACTTCTTTTCCGGAAGCCTTCTTCCAAAGCTTCCACGTGGCTGACGTAGGCATCATCGTGTGTACGTCGGGACGCTTCTCGTTTTGCTGTGAGGATGTGGAGTATGAGGTGCGGAAGGGCGAGACGGCGTTTCTCTCGCGCGATGCTTACTTTTTTGTCCGCAGTCACAGCGACGACTGTGCGGTGGTGATAATACTGTATCGTGTGGACTCCATTCGCGACATTCTTGGCAGTACGGTGGTGGGGATGAAGTTCGTAGAACTGCTCAATCCTTGTGCTTGCCGCGTAATGCACACGGGGCATGAGGACGAGCTGACCAAGTATTCCGAACTCTTGGCTGTCGGCAACAGTGACGCCAATGTCTTCGCCGCCAATGAGCGCCGTCTGCTGCTTCTCTCGCTGACATACCGCCTATGCAGCATCTTTCACGAGCTATCGAAGCATGACGACAATGCTCCGACGCGCAAGCTCGAGACCTACATGCAGTTCATGCAACTCGTCGACCGTTATTACGACCGTGAGCGAGGCGTCCGCTTCTATGCCGACCGTCTGTGTCTGTCGCCGAAATACCTCACGACGTTGGTTAAGTCGGTGTCGGGCAGCACGGTGCAGCAGCTGGTGTTTAAGGCGATAACGAAGCGTGCCATCTCTCTCGTGTCCACTACGGACAAGAGCATAAAGGAAATAGCCGACATCCTCCACTTCCCCAATGCCTCTGCTTTCGGCACGTTCTTCAAGAAGCAAGTGGGGGTGTCGCCAGTGGCTTACAGGCACGGGCTGTAGATATTGTGTAACACATTTTTACGGCAATAAATTAGAATAATCAAATATTTACAAATAAATAATGTGACATAAAAGCGTATCCCCTGAAATCGGGTCTGTTATGTAGACCCAATTTCAGGGGATATCAGCTGATCCGTCTATCTGTTCATTACCACTTTTCTTTTCCCTATAATATATACTCCTCTTGGTGTGTTTCCGTTGACACGCTGTCCTGACAAGTTGTAGACGGTGTTGTCCGGTTTGTCATAGCGGATGGGCGAGATGGCTGTGGCGTTGTCTATCTCGAAGCGGATGGCTCGCGAGCTTGCAGCCAGTCCGCTGTTCACCTGGTCTGTCACTACGCTTTGTGGGAGCCATGCTCGGTGGGCGGCGAGGTAAGAACCGGTGAACTTATAGAAGCCCAGTCCCCATGTCTTGTTGGAGAGAACGTAGCAGGGGATGTTCAGGGCAGACAGGGGAGAGTCCGTGGCGTTGCCTTCGAGGATGGTCGGCTTGCCGGAAGTCTGCGAGGTGGGGGAGAAGCTGTGGTCGCCGGCAGGTCCGTACACCACGTAACCCTTCAGACTGTCAGTCACCATGACGGGAGTGAGTGTCATGATGTAGTCGTTAACCTTGTCGTCTGCGCTCTGGCTGTTGTGTGCTGTGGCAGCATACACCTTCACTTCCTCCGGCACACGGGCATTGAAAGGCAGACAGATGGTGCTCCATCCATACGGCTTGCCGTCCACTGTCTCGTCGCCGGTCTGATGAATGGTGAGTACGTAGGGTTCGAGTTTCTCATACCATACGCTCTTTGTGGCAGCTCCCAAGCCGCCGCGCATATTGGCTGCACGTACACAATAATATCCAGATTCGCACTTTGAAAGGTCGTAAGAGTTGGTTGTGATGTTGTCCACGAAAGTCCACTTGCCCGTTTCCTCGTTCTGTTTAAAGACAAAGTAGCACATTGCTTTTCCCTCATCGTTCCACGTCAGTAAGTTGTCCTCTATGGAGATGTAGTCCGTCCATGTAATGCTGTTGGCGTCCCTGTCCTCGTCGTTAGCCGAAGCTGCGTCTATCTGGCAGCACAGTTCGTCCGGCTTGAAGCCGTCGTCGCCACCGATGACGTTGCGCACATTGTACGATGCAGCTTCTGCGTCGCTAAGCACACACTCGTCAGAACCGGCGGCAGGTGCGCAGACTGCGATGGTGCGGGCACCGAGCGACAGCTTGTTGCCAGCCGCGTTCATGCTGTTGTTTTCATGGAAGCGCACCTTTAGCCCCGTCTTCTTCTTCGTCCATCCGTACGGGCGCGGCTCGATGAGCATCCTTGTATTGAGGAATGTGCAAGCCGGCGAGTTGTTGCCCGGTCGTCCAAGCGTCCAGTTCTCGTCCTTCAGCAGTGACGGCTGGGAGGTCTCAGGCTTGATGGTGCAGTTGTTAAAGACGTAGCCCCATTCCTGAATGGTTTGTGTGGTAGGCGCTGCGATGTTGTTAGCGGCACGGTCGCGCAGAACAAGATTACATCCTTCAAACCATATATTGCCGTCGCCCATGACCATATCCACTGCTCCCGTGATGTCGCAATTCTCGAAGTAGCCACGCGAGCTGGCAGCGGGGTTGTTTGAGTTGTATGTATACTCATAGCTTCTTAGCTCCACGTTCTTCAGCACCGTTCTGTCTCCACGGTCACGGAACGCAATGGCTTGCGTGTTTAGCTTCTCCTCCTTTGCCTTCACATAGTCGAAGCGGTTGTCCAAGGTTAGCTCCTCGGCATAGAAGTCGTTGACGTCTACGTTCAAGGCTATGGTGGCAGTGCATGCGCTACCGCCGTACTTCGGCTCGTTGTAGAGGATAGTGCCCTCCTTACTCTGACCAATGAGCGACACATTAGACGAGTCTATTCTTGTCACACCGTTATTGATGGTGCCCACGCCGGCTATGTCTGATTCGGCATTGCCCGTAAGATGATGCGTTCCGTCGGGCACGAAGATGTAAAAGCGGTGACCGTCAGAATAGTTGTGTTCGTTGGCTGCGTTGATGGCTTTATTGATGTCGCCGTCACGTCCCACCACGAAATTGAAGGTGTGGCGATGATACTTCTCCTTCTCCTCTGTTATATGCAAGGTCAGCGAAAGCTCCTGCTGGTATGCAGCACCATATATGTCCTTGAATGTTCCTCCAGGAAACGCCATGTTAATGACGCCTCCGGCTGCGGAATCCCAATACCTGAACACCAGTTCCTTACCTGATTCAGGCATATACAACGTGCCGTTCACGAACACCAAGGTTTGCTTCATAGTGCGATTGAATCCCACTTTGATGACCCCGCTTCGCGGAACGTCGTAAATTTCGTTGGACGTGCCGGTGTATAACTTTCCTCCTACAGTAACTCCCGTAAACACGGGCGGCGTGTCTGGCGTTGTCAACTCGAACTTTACGGGATACGACTCCACTGTTATGCCGCTGCGCGTCGTCACCGTAACGTTACATTCCTTCGTGGTGATGTCAGCCTTGGTGGCAGTCACCACGCCGTCTTCGGTGGCTGTGCCCTTCACCTCCGGCATCTCTTCGTCTGCGTTTTTCCAAGGCGAGACAGCAAAGGAGAGATACCCGTTCTCCGTCATTTGCTTACGGATCTCCTCTGCGCCGAGCGTATTGCCGTCGCAGGAGATGGTCTTGATGGTGGGCTTCGTTACGTTCTGCTTCTTGTATGTCACGCTGAAACAGCGGAAGTAAGAACCGCTAACAAACTCCACCTTCAGATTAGCGGTGTCGGCTTTGCAGACAGTCTGAGGCTCCATGTTGCCTACAAGTGACAACGACTTACCCTCTATCTTCACCGTCTTGTCGCCCTTCTTGATGTTCTCCGTCAGCGTTAGCTTTGCCAGGCAACCCGCTGTGGCTGGGAATCCGATGACAGCACCGGCAGTAATCTGCATGCGCTCAGGATGTTTCTCATTCATATTCGTGAATTTTCCTTTCGTAGCGTCCATGTCAATCTTGATGTCTATGGCTTTATTGTCCCACTTCAGCTGCGTGACAAGGATGCCCTGCGCCTTTTCTATGTCGATGGTAGGCGCTCCGTCGTTGGTGGCAAAGTCCCATGTGGCTGTCACATCCTCCGTCACGTCCAGACGGTCAAACTTGTTAGGCATGAATACGGGGAACAGACGCAGGTCGTTCGCCGTGGCAATATACGTGCCGCCAATGTTATATACGGTTCCACCTTCGTCCTCCCAATGGTCCAGCGTGTTGCCCTTATAGAAGAGCGTGCGGTTGGTGGGGATTACAAAGGCGTCACCCTCCTCCACAAGTTCAGTAGCGGGAGGCGTACCCATCGCCTCCTTTCCGCCGCTATATGTGACGTAGTAAGTGGATTTCTCCTTAAAGTAAAACATGAAGTAACGATGGTCGGTGATGTTGAATTCCACCTCATAACGAGTGTAAAGGCTGTCTGCCAGTTCCTCATCCGTAGGTGCTGTCTCCTTCAGCGTAAACACCGTCTTGTTGTCGCCGGAGGCGTTGCCCCATAATCCGTCGTCGTTTTTTTCGAAGTTCGTGATCTTGTTGTCATTGAGAGAGGCGAGCAGGTCCACTGTTCCGTCATCTTTCATCTTCAGTACTGTAAGCGGCTTGCCGTTCTTGTCTTTGCTGCCAAGATAGTCAATGCGGTCAAGCTCATAACCGAATCGTCTGTTAAGGGTGAGGCGGACGCGGTCGCCTTTCTTGAAGGCATAGCCTCCATCCTCCAGTTTCTTTATCTCAAACTTGCCCGAAGCTGACTCCGTCTTTGTTATCACTCCGTGCTCCTTGTCATGAACCTCGGCGTGCAGCTCCACCATATTGGCAGGAGCTGTTCTCACCTCTATCCAATGATAGTACGAATAGTCGTCCTCACCGATGACGATAGGCACACGCAGGTCTGGATTGTTGGTGGTGTAGGTGTAGACGTACACCTTGTCATGTCCGGCTTTCTCACGTTCCCTCAGGGTCTGTTCCTCGTCCAGCTTGGGCACGACACCGTCAAATGTGGTGGACGAAATCTTCGAGTAGGTGAGCATTGATATGGTTGTACCCACACCTCCCGGCACCCAGAACGTCGTGCCGGGACCGAACGCGCACCATTCTTCGAGCTTCGTATTGCGTATATATCCCTTTTTGCCCGTGTCGCACCATAACGCCACGTCGCGATAATGCGACTTGTCCTCACCGTTCTCGATGACATTCACGTGCACCTTCGTGGTCCAGAAAGGCTTCTCTCCGCTACCGAAGTTAACTGGCGGGGCACATACCTTACGGCGCTGATTGGTGTCAGGGACGTCATAGTCGTGCAGTTTACGCGTAAAGTCGAAGCGCATCACCGTCACCTTTGTGCGGTTAAGCGCCGAAGCGGGATTGTCCTTGAATACAGGAACGAGCGTCAGCGTCTGACCTTCGGAAGCGAACGTATAGCTATATCCCGGCACGTAATGCACGGTGGTGTCGCCGTTCTCCTCCACCCAGTACTGCAGCGTTGAGGCATATCCGTCCTTATCCTTGTTCCTGAAGAACGTGTAGTTGGTGGGGATGACGAAGGAGCGCACGCCTGTCTGCTTGGAAGGCGTGATGCTGTACGAGCCGTTGGTGTCGTCCGAAGCCCCGTTCACCATGCCCTCCGGTATGTGGAAGACTACGTTGCCGACGTGATTATGCGTCTGCTGGTCCTCCGCCCATGCCCCATGAAAGGCACAGAAGGAGAGAAGCAGCAGCGTCAAGGCACGCAATGTGTGGCTGGCAGATAAGATGTTCTTTACCATATAATATATAATGTGTGAGATGTTTATTTTACTATAACCTTTGTTTTTCCGAAGATGTAGAGTCCGGGCTGGAATCCGCTGTACGTGGCGGTGCCCGGCTGTACGTCAAGGATGCGATAGAGCTGACCTACTGTCGTCACCACGTTCATCCTTGTTCGGACCGTACTCTCCACACGGACACGCTGTCCGCCGATGGGACGTACTATGATGCCGTCGTTCTGAGCGTTGTCTTCGTCGTCCATGGCGTCAGGACTGATGGTTCCTCCCTTCAGTTCCGATATGTTTATCAGACTGCTGTAGGCAGGACTTGCCATTGTGCCAGCCGTCGTTACGGACATATACGTGCGGAACGGCATAATGGTGGACAATGCGGAAGCGTCGTCAAACGCCGTGCCGCCCTTGTTGATGCCATACACCTTGCCCTTGCTTACATCCACGGCAGCGAAGGTTCCGCTGTGCGCATAGCCGTCCTTGACGGTGGTCTGCATAGCCTTGGTGACCGGAACCGTTACAGTGCCGTACGAGGTGTGGTCGCCCTGCGTCTTGCCGTAAGCGTTGAAGGCAATGGTCTGAGCGTCCTCCATCTTGCCCAACAGCTTGTTATAGAACGCGCTTGAGAGGTCGAACTCGTAATAGCGTTCGCCGGGGAAGCGCACTATGTAAGGCTTCTCGGCGGCAAGGCGCGGATATTCAGCGTATTCGTGCTTCTCGGCATAGTACGGGTTGGCGTCCTTATTGTAGAGCCAGTCAATGTAGTTGTCGATGAAGAACGTATTGCTGAACGTATATTTCACGCCGTTCTCAGTATCATTGTCCGGTCGCTTGAACACAGCCGACGGCTTACCGTTCTCATTTCCTACAGACGTAAGGCTGCGGAGCCAGTACTCGTGATGCAGCGTGTGGATGTTCTGCTTCGGGTCTTCTGTCTCCTCAGCGGATGGCGAACCGTAGAAGTGGGTTATCTCGCCGTTCAGCGAAGCTTCCGCTTTGTCAGCCGTAAACGGCAGGCAGATGCCTTCCCACGCTCCGTAATAGTCTTCTGCGTACGCCATCGGCTTGCGCACATACCATGCACGGTCCGTGACGTTGAAGGCTATAGGCACGCAGAGGTCATTGTTAAGACATTCTTCGCCCTCGCTGTTCACGTTGTCCGAGGTGCGTTCCACGAGGTGAAGGAGCGACGTTGCGTAACTGTCGTCCGCAGTCTTAACCACGTGATGACCCTTTATGAGCGCCTCCCTTGTGGTCTCTTCATAACCGAGCGTATTCTTCACGACGTCATAAGCCTCATTGCCTGCACCGGTGTTGTCGTCGGCAGTATACACAAGGAGGTTCTGTGTAATGCCGGCACCGTCCTTTATGCGGAAGTCGCTGAAGGCAGTGGCGTTGTCGTCCACCGGCGGATAGAAGATGCCTTGCTCTGTCATGCCCATTGCTGCAGGCAGGTCATCCTTGCAGGTGAAGTCTATAGCCGTTGTCTTACTGTCATGCACGTACGTATTCATTGAGCTGGAGCCTTGGCTGTAGGCGTTATAGTGGAATGCGTCCAGTGCCGTACTGCCATAGTAAGCCGCCGTGCGATACACGCGGTTGCTCATAAACGAGAGCTGGTGAGAGGCTATCTCGCTGGGCAGATTCTCTGGTTCCGACTGCAAGGACTGTCCCCAGAAGAGGTAGTCGTTCATCCGTTCCGTTCCGTTCTTGTTGTCGTTAAACAGCGGCACGTAATGCGAAGCTCCGTCTTCTGTCACCAGACGGGGAGCGTCTGCGGGGTGCGTCTTGTCGTGACGCGTCTCCACCTGCTCATAGTTGGGGATGTCGCTGAGCTTACCAATGCGCAGATAGGTTATGCCTGTGTTCTTGCCCGTGATGGCATCCGTACGACAAGCATACTGATAATCGCCGTTGGCATAATAGTCAGCCACGTATTTCAGAACGTCCTTGTCAGCCTTGTTACGTGCAAGCAGATAATACTCGTTGAGGTCGTACGCCACTCTGCCGAGGCGGAAGTCGTCACGCGTGTATCCCTTGTAGGCGCTGCCGTCCCAACGATACACCACAGGTGTTGAGCCGCTGCCGCTTGGAGCATACTCGAAACAGCAATGATAGTTGGGCTTTACGTTCTCGTCCGTCGTACCGGACAGTCTTCCCGAGGAAAGACCGAGGTTATAGATGTTGCCCGTTACCGTTCCGAAGAGCGCATTGTCCGATCCCACACCGTTGATGATATGTCCGTTGCCATGCAGGATGCCGGCAAATTCGGAGATGTAAACGCCGTTCTTCGGCGTGGCTGTCAAGTCAATATTGTCTTGCAGCACAAACTGTGCATTGGCACCATAGTGCGGAGCTGTACTTCCATTACCGATTGAGTCGACAAAGGCGGCGAAAGCCTTTAGGTCGCTCTGGTCGGCTATGTAGATGCGAGGCTCAGCGAACGCCTTGCCCTCATCCTTAGCACGCGTTATGGCTTCGGCAAGGTGGAGGTTGATGCCAGCCTTGTGAGGATCCATGCGGTGATAGTTGTGCACGGTCAGGCGGTCGCCTTCCTGCATGTCTATCTGCATTATGTCGTTCACGCCCGTGATGGCAACGCCAAGCTGGATGCCGTAACCGTTCATATAGTAGTAAGCCGGTATGTCCAGATAGTCGTCCGTCTTGTCGTAATGACATCCCGTGAACAGACCGCTGCCTTTCTCGTCGGCCTGGTTGAAGGTGTCGTATCCCTTAGCCACCGCCTCCTTTATGTTCTCCTTTGTCCACGGAGTGGTGTCTGAGAAGGTCCACTTTCCTTCAGCCGTCTTCTCACGCTTGCCTATGCGCCAGTAATATCCGCTGACAGCGAACGACTGGTCGGCATTGACCACGAGGTCGTCCTTCGTAACGCGTATCATCTCGCCCGGCAGCACACAGTTGCCCACGTTGATGTGTCCGCTTACCGTCGGACCCTGCACATACTCGATGGTGAGATAGATGGTGTAGGTGTATTCGCGCGGAACATAGTACGCAGTAGGAGTAGGATTGTTCTCGTCTATGGTGATGTCAGCGATGTTGCTTACCTTCTCGTACTTCTTGCCATTCGTGTCGTAAATGAAGAGATTGTCAATCTTGACAAACTCCTCTGTCTGTGGCTGATAGTAGGTGTTGTCAGCCTCTAGCTTGCCCGATGTCACCTCCACATAGCCGTCCGCTGTCTTCTTATACAGCTTGCCCGTGCTGGCATAGATGGGCTTGTTGTTGGTGTCGCTGACATACTCTTCGTAGGCAGGAGCCTTTATCACGAGCGTAGCCAAGCTCTTCTTTGAGAGGTGCTTGTCGAAGTAGTCAGGCTCCACGTAGTTGGTGTTGTCCACCATGTCCACCAACTTGAACGCTATCTTGGCATCCTCCTTCAGACCTGCGGGGAGCGTGTTGTTGAAGAGCGTGGTCTCGTTGCTTCCCTTTTCCCTCATCGAGAGCTGTGCGGCAAAACCTTTCGTCTCCTTGTCCTTGTCATCTCCCGTGCGAGCACCGGTGAATGAGTTGGTGGCAGCTCCACCCACATACAGGCGATATCCGTCCGTCACCTTGTCTGAGTAATACTTACTGTCAGTCTCGTCAGTCTCCTTGCCCGTAAGATAGTTACGATATTCGAGGTCGCTCGAGTACTCGTCCTTATCCGCCGGATGTCCGCTGCGCATCTTCCATGTCTGGATGCGCACCTTTTGTCCGCTTTTCAGACCCGAGAGCACAGTCAGACCGTCCTTGTTGTCGCTGTCGAACTCGAGCGGATGGTCCTTCGACGACTGGTAAGTATAGCCCGTGATGTTCACATTATAATAATAGTGGAAACCCGTTACATACCAGTAATGCACCTTTACGTCCTCCACATTCTTAGCAGAATAATAGCCCGTCGGGAAACAGTCGTCCACGATGTAGCGTCCCTCGTGATAGGGGAAGACGAAGTTGCCCGTGGTTTCGAGGAAGTCCTCCTTGTGCGAATCGCCCTCATGACGCTTGTGATTGTTGTCGGCATACACGTAGCCGCCACCCTCATCCTGACGGACATTTATCAGATTCATCTCCACTACGCCATAGATGGGACCGTAATGTTCTTTCTCCACCACCTTCTTATAGTCCTCATCGTAAGTGTCCTGGCAAAGCTGAATCTTCATGGCGTAGCCCGAGGCTATGCCAATCATGTTTTTCGCCGTACCGTCGTTGCGCTTCTGGAACTCGCCCAACGGGTCGTCAGCGTCCACGTTGTCCTTGTTCTGTTGATAGTCGTCGATGTATTTCTGCTTCACATCCTGATAAGACTTTCCTGCGAACGCCTTGTCCTCCTCGTTGGTGGCAGAGGCAAGCTCTCCCTTGCGGTTGTGCCACATCTCCTTATCGAAGCTGACGTTTGACGTTACGGCACCCACATAGTGGATGTTGTTGGAGAATCCCATGTAGTTGCGAGCCTTGGTGCTGTACGTAAATGCGTCGTTGTTGTCAGTCTTTGCCTCCAAGTTGCCGTTGATGTCCAGACGGATGTTGTCAGCCACCATCTTTATTTCGCCCACACGAGAGATGGAGTAGGGCGTCTTGTTTATCTCGTTGACCGTATAGTCGCGGGCACCGAGCAGCGAGAAGCAGTTGTCCTCCAGACGTATGATGTCCAGACGCTGGAAGGTGTTCAGAATCTTCGGATTGTCGATGGTGTGTTCGGCAAAGCCATATCCCGTCACGTCAGCGCTGCGGAAGCCCTGCGCATACGAGAGGTGGCCGTCTCCGAAGATGCCTCCCTCGCTGTCATACTCGTAGAAGACGTTCTCACGGATGCCGTTAAGTCCGGCGGGAGGCGTACTGCCACCTTTATAGAAATACTTGTCCTGCAACGATATGTAGCGATACGTATATACGTCGTTAGCCACTGCCTCGTCGTTGTCGTAATGCTTATAGTAATAGCCGTAGAGGTCTGTGCCCTCAGGCAATGTCACCGCCTTCATCTCCTGACGGGAGATGGTTATGTGCTCATGGTCCTTGTTGTCACCGATGACGATGAGCGTGTTGCCGCCGAAGCCAGCCGTCGAACCTCCCGGCAGCCCCTTCAGTTCTTCGAGGTCTTCGTCGGTGGTGTAGGCTTTGTCCGCATTATACTTGTCAGTGAACTTCAGCACCGTGGTGTTGTTGGCAAGGACAGACGATCCCTGGGCGATGGAATATCCACCGCCATACACAGCTTCGTCAATGTTGATATGCACGTTGTCCCATCCCACAGACGGTTCCTTGGGAGTGACTTTCGTGAAGTAATAGTCCTTGTTGGCCTCGGTTATTTCCTTGCGCTTGCCGTTGCCGTTGTCAATGGCTACGATGTCGTCGTATGTGCCCTGCGACACCAGTTCGTCCGTAAGCAGACAGATGTTCTGCTTGATGGTGGGCGATGTCTCCGTGCCGTTGTTGTTCTCCAGATGCAGATTCTTCTGGTCTGTACGGTTGAGCACGTATCTGCCGCTGACGTAGTGGTCAGAGTTGACATGATAGTATGTGGGATAGCCCACCTTCACCTGAGTGGAACCGAACACGTAGCCCGAATACGATCCTCCCGTAACGGCACGGAAGACATGGCCGTTGAGGATGTCCACATTAGTGACGCCGATGACGTTACCCTGCTGACCGCCGCCGTATACGAAGTTGGCTGATACGCCGCACGGCAGGAACTTGCCGCCGTCCATCTTTGGGTCAGAGCATTTCACGTTATCGCCGAACACTATTTCCGTGTTGCCGTATACGTAGCTCTCCATGCCATAGCCGGCGCCATACACGTTAAGAGCGGAATACTCTGCGTCCTTTATGAGCAGTTCGTTCGACTTCTCCAGCTTCTTCTTCTCCTTGCCAGCCAGCATGTCGCTCTGCATATTGATGGTGACGTCGCCTCTGATGGTGCCGCTCTTGAAGCAGCCGCCATACACGTTGCCGCCCACGTACGCTCCGTCTTTCTCTTTAGGCTGGAAGCGGTTGCGGATGGTGAGGTTGATGAAAGGATAGATGGAGTGGGCGACGCCGAGCAGATAACCGCCCTCATGGAACGCCTTGCCCTTATAGTCATAGTTGGCGTTGTTACATCCGCCCACTATCTTCTCCGTGATAGTCAGACCTTCGGGGAAGGTATAGTCCACCACGTTGCCAATCTTGCGGTCGTCCTCCTCCGCTGTCATAGGCATGACGTTCATGTTGCCACGGTTGCCGCCGCAGCAGAACGTGCCGATGATGCAGTCCTCAAGACCCTTGCCGTCCACGCTTCCGTTCCATGTGAGCTTGCCTTGGATGTCGGTCTCCACGGGTTGGAAGTAGAGGTCGATGAGGTGCGGATAGACAAGAGGTCGCTTGCTGTTTTCCGTCGGCAGATACACGGTGCTGATGTTCATGTTGGCAGGGTCGTTGGTCCAGTCGATGGAGTCGGCAAGGTTCAGCTCCTTCGAGTGGTCGTCCACGTCGCCGTTGAGCTTCTGAAACATATTCATAAAGTCATTGTCCTCCGAAGTGACGAACATATCGTCGCCGTTGCATCCCATAAACACGCCACCGATGCGGACATGACTGCCGATGTTGACATTCACGTCGCCGACCATCTCGTCCGAATCTTCCAGTTGCTCATCGTCTGGAGCCAATACCTTCTGCACGGTGGCAGAATTGCCGCCGCCATACACATTGCCGTCAATGCGGATGGTGTCCGTGGCGGATGTGCCGTTGATGTGGATGCTCACCCTGTTGGTAAGCGGACGCCACGAATTGATGTTCACAATCTTCACCGCGTCGGTGGCTGCTCTGAGCGAAGGCATGGTGCTTCGCATCGGCACAGTATAGACCAACGGTACGGTCTCTGATTTGGGGTCGTCAGGATTGAGCGGATAATATTCGTTGACGGTCACCTTCTTGTTGCCGTTGCGGTCGTTGGCGTACAGATAATTGCCGTTGCCGGCACCGTAAACGTCGCCATAGATGTGGCCTCCGAAAATCTGGATGCTGGCACCCGTGCCACCGTTGTCCTTGAAGTAGCCGTCCTTGTTGAGCACCACGTTCACGTATCCCGACACGTCATTGCCGCCGTATATGTTGCCGTGGATGTAGATGTCCGAATTGTTTAACGCCGACGTGGCGTCGGGCGTATTGGTGCCTATGCGCACCGTGGTGGCCTTAAGCACGTCGCCCATAAATCCGCCGCCGAAGACGTCATGGCAGTCCACAGCCTTGATTTCCACGTCCGTGGAGCGCACGGAGCTGTACGAGCCACCGCCGAACATACGACGGCAGAACAAGCCACCTGAGCCTACGATGTGCGTGTCGCCAAGGACCTTGCCCGAATAGCCGCCACCCATGATGTCCATAACCGCATAGCCGCTAAGGAAGTGCTTGTATTCTTCACCCTCTACGAAGCCCATGCCGCTGTGGTTGCTTCCGCGACTCCCCATATCCACGTTGACGTAAGTGTCGCCTACGACGATGGCGCTGTCGCCATAGCCGCCGCCGAAGACGCAGAAGTGGGGCGATCCCACCTTCTCGTAAATCTCTCTCCACTCGTTGCTCTCAAAGAAGTTTTTGTCGTTTCTTCCCGATACCAGCTCGGTGTAGTCGTGGAGCAGACCCTTCGTCATGGTAAGGTACGTGTTGCCGTTCACCTTACATGCCACGTTGCCGCCGGCGTAGATGTTATGATTGATCTTAAACTTCAGCTTCTCGTGGTCGTACTGCGGAGAGTAAGTCACACCGTCGATGATGCTGGCAGGTTCCCATGAGCGGGTACGTGGTCGCCAGTACGAATGGATAAGGGCTTCGCCGCCGAGGATGAACACGTTGGTGTTGCCCGTTACGTCGGCTGACGTGGTGGTGAGCACGCTCTTGCCCTCCACATCGGCGGTGCTGGAGCTGCCTAAGCCGCCTCCATAGATGCCATGTCCGATGGAACCGTAGTAGAGCGTCATGAGAGTGTTGCCATAGACGGTGCCGTTCTGACAGCCACCGTAGATGCGCTCCATGAAAAAGGAATAGACATCCCTGTTGTTATCGTCCGCAGGATGAACCATGTTGGCGTCGTCCGAGGGCGAGAGAGATTGCTTCTTCTTGTCGTCCCAGTAAGGATAGTGTATGACGGGACGGTCAATGATGAGGCAGGTGTTGCCGTAGATGCCGCCCAATGTCTTATAGTCTGCACACTCCGAGGCGATACGTCCCTTGCCTCCTGCGAACACGCCGTCCATGATAGAGCCGCCACGGATGTTTACCAGGGTGGTGCGATTGGAGGGATTGACGTAGTTGTCGCGTGAGAACGTGGCTGGGGCTGCCTCCTTGGATCCTACGTTAGCCACGTCGCCACCGCCATACACGCTGCCGAGCACCAACGTACGGTCAATGCGGCTGTTCGTGTTCTTGTAAGTGAACATCTTGCCGTAAATATGCACCTCCGTCTTCTCCACGCGAGCCATGTTGGGGAAGTCGACGTAAGCGCCGTTCTTCCATGCCGACTCTACGCCGGCTCCGCCTCCATATATGTTGCCTTCGATGGTGCCAGCCTTGACGAAAACCTTGGACTTGCCCTTCACCTTACCGAAGTCGTAGGTGCTGCCGTCTTTATAGTCGCCGTAAGGAAGGGCGCCTAATCCGGCTCCGTAGATGTCATGCGCTGTGAGCTGGCAGTCGGTCTCGACGTATGTGTCGCCGCTGACATAGCCGGCAAAGCCACCGCCGTTTATCTGAAGCAATGTCAGTCCGCTTGCGCCTGTCATCCATGCCAGACGGCTTGCGTGATAGCGTCGGAACGTGTTAGGGTCGTCGTCGCTGCCGTCATAGCTGCCGTAATAGAGCATCTTTTCTTCCTTCGACACTTTCTTGTAGTCATCAAGCATGGAAAACTCTAAATTCAGATATGTCTGAAAGTCCTTGTTCTGACAGAGATAGCGATACTTGATGCCGTCTATGGTCAGAACGCCTTTGTCGTCAACCTTTGTTCCGGGCTGTGCATAAACCTCCGTCTTGCCCACCTCTGTATTGGCGCCATATCCTGCACCGAACACAGAGAACTGCGGGCGTGAGGCATCCGAACAGCATAAGTACCAGCACATGCCTTGAAGCGAAGTGATGTCGAACAAGCTTATGGTCTTTCCCTTCGAGTCCTTAAGGTCCTCAAGGGGCGAATGATTGACGATGACCACAGCCTTGCCCGTGTTGTTGTCTCCCGTGGTGCCCACCTTGCAGGCACGGTTGCCGCCGCCGAAGATGTTATGATGGTTGGTGAACATGCGTCTGTCCAAATCGAAGAAGAGACTTGTGTTCTTGTCGTTCCTGATTCGGTTTATCACTTCTTTAGTGGCATTGTCGGTGATGCTGTCAAGCGATTGGGCAGCAACCATTGTAAAGACGAGACGCATAAACTCTTCTTTGTTGTTGCATACGCGCTTGCTGTCAGCGTCTGCCGAGGTCCATGTGGTGATGTTGCCTTTCTGGTCTGCCTTGCGGTTCCATATCCACGTGCCGCCGTCCATCTGCACCTTTGTGTTGCCGAGGATGTTGGCGTATGTGCCCTCGCCAGCTGTGTCCTTACGTCCGAGCACCTCGTCCGCAGGATTCTCCTCGTTGTCAATGCGTACGTCGCCATATCCGCCGCCGAAGACGCTGTTGCCGAGCATGCCGCCCTCGACGTGTACGAGTGTATTGCCGTCCACCGTGCCGTAGGCACAGCCGCCGTAGACGTTGCTCCATACGTAGGGCACGATGTTGTCCTTGTCAGTATAGTTGCCGGGCTTGCTGTCGGTGATGTGTACGAGCGTATTGCCGTTGATGCGTCCTACATTATAATAATGGTCTGCCTCTGCTTTCGTTAGACCCTTGCCACCGCCATACACTTCGCCGAAGACTGTGCCGCCACAGATATTGACGAACGAACGGTAGCCCACAGCCTCATAGCTTATGAATGTGCCGTCGGTCTGATTGAGAGTTGTGATGCTGCGAAGCGAGTCTGTAGAGTAATATGTGGAGGGCTTGGCAGAGACATACTCGCCCACGTTGGCGTTGTCGCCACCGCCATACACATTGCCGTAAATCTTGGCATCGTCAGAGATGTCCACCTTGGTGGTGCCGACGACGCGAGCCACATTGACGAAGTGGTCGGAAGAAGGAGTCGTGGGTTTCAGACCGGCGCCACCGCCGAACACGTCGCCGTGTATGCGTGCGCCGCACAAATACACCTCCGTCTTGCCGCCAATCTGTCCCGTGGTGTTGTCCGCGATGGAGGCAGGGTCGCCGAAGCCACCGCCGAACACACGATGTACGAAGGTCTTGCCGTCCACCGTGACCTTGGTGCTGTCAGCCACCGTACCTGCATAACCGCCTCCCAAAACGCCCCATACTGTAAAGTTAGGGATGCCCATAGAGTTGTCGAAAACCGGCAATATAGTTGTTGTGCTTCGTTCGGTGTGAGTGCTTACTTCGTTCGAAGTGAGTGTTCGTGACGTTCGATGTGAATGCTTACTTCGTTCGGAGTGAGTGGCGAAAGTGCCACTTTCGGAAATCTTAGGCGGCGCCATTTGATAATTATCGTCCACCTCCGTGTCGTATTTTCCGTAATCACCGTCTACGTTGACGGTGACATCTGTGCTGCCCACTTTCGTCAGAGCGCCGTAACCGCCGCCGAATACGCTGAAGTGAGGATTGTCGTTGTCCGTATAAGTGAGCTTCCATTCGTCTGTCTTGAGCAGCTCGTAGGGAGTGGTTCCTTTCTGTACGAGAACGGTGGCTTTTCCTGCTACGTTGCAGGCAAGGTTGCCTCCGCCGTAGATGTTATGAGGATTGAGAAACTTGTCATTGGCGAAGAACTCGTCTTTCTTGTACACGGCTCCCTCAATGGCTGGCTCGTCAGAGGAGTCATTGATGTCAGCGTCCCAGACGTAGAAGAGGTTTTTGGCAGAATCCCACTTGCGGTTCCATATCACGTTGATGGAGAAACTGTTGTCCTTGTTGATTGTCTCCTCGCTGTTCTGACTGCCTTCGTCCTGCGCCAGCATCACGTTGGTGTTGCCGAGAACGTCGGCAGAGGTGACGGTGTCATCCGTGATGTCGCCGTTGCCGCCACCGAAAATCTGACCAGCCATGTTGCCCGCATAGATGCTGACGTAGGTGTCGGCGCTGACCTGAGCCAGATTGCCTCCACCGAAGATGTCGCCATAAACGTAAGGAGCCTGCTCTGCTGAGCCGATGAGGCTGACGCTGGCATTGCCAATCACCAGACCCACCGAGTCAGGACGCTGCGTCATATTGTCGTCCGTGGCGAACGGCTGTGCTTTAGGACGACAGCGACGACCGTTGCCTCCTGCGAATACGGAGCCGCGGATGTCAGCATTGTTGCCGATGACGACGTTGGTGGCATCGCCGCCGCGGTTCTCCACCACAGCCATGTCGCCGCCACCATATACATTATTAAAGAAGACGCCGCCCTGAATGTTCACGTCAGACTTGCCATAGATGCGAGCCATGCGTGAGAGGGTCTCCACGTTGGTCTTGTAGCGTTCCTTGGCGTCAGCCACGCCGTAGCCTCCGCCGAAGACAGGGCAATGGAAGATGCCGCCGTTAATGGTCAGTTCCACGTTGCCGTAGGTCTTGCCTAATTCCTTATAGTTGCTGCTGGAGCCTCCGTAAGCGTTAGTGGAGAAGAAGTAGTCGGTGCCGCGTCCGCCAGCGAACACACCCTTCTTGCAATAAAACTCGCCGCCATTAATGGTCAGAGATGTCACGACGTCCGTTTTATTGCCGTTGCCATACACGTTGCCGCCGTACTGGCTCGGTGTGGCTGCGCTCTTGGTCCACAGACTCTTGCTCATAAAGCCGCTGCCGCCGCCGTAGATGCCGTCGATGGGAGCGGAAGCGTAACCGAACTCGCCACCATTGATGACAATTTCGGAGCGTGTGTCCGTAGGACTTACCTCGGTGAAGTCTTGGGTGTCAGCGTTGTAGCAATGATAGCTTACAAGACGGTCTTTGGCTGTGGCGTACGGTCCGTAGAGCATCACGTCGCGGCGGTCGTTCCAGTAAGGAATGCGATCGTCGGGCGTGTGTGTGTCGGCAGCGTCGTCGCCATATCCGATGCCGTTCATACCGCCAGCACCGGCTCCGAAGATGCCGCAGAGGATGTTGTCCTTCTTGTCGTTTTCCTCAGGCAGAATCTCGAAGGTGCCGCCGTTGATGGTGATGGTGCTGATGCCGTAGAAGGGATTGTTGACAACCACGTTGCCCGTATGTCCACGACCGGTACTGCCACCGTAAAGCTCGGTTACGATGACACGCTTGTCGGTGTATTCGTCCTTGTTGTTTTCGGATGACGAAGGGTCGAGCGTGATGTTGGCTCTTCCCATAAACGTATTGCAAGGTACGTTGTATGTCTTGTCATCGTAAGGCAGAGTCAGTTCGGTCTGAGCACCTAATGTGCCGTTGACAACACGAGCCACCTTGCCGCTTCTGATGATGATGTCGACGTCGGCATACATGGCGCCCTCGTGGTTGCCGGCAAGGATGACGCCGGCGTCATAGTCGTTGGTGCTCAGCCTCTTTGTGCTGTCGTTCATCGTCACCATACGTTGCTCGTTGTGGAGGTCGTTCCATGTACGGTCAATGTCGATGTCGATGGTACACTTTATGGGTTGTTGGGGTGTACCCATAATGCCGTTCTGCTTGGCAGGTTTGTTGTCTACTATGGTGACCGACTGACGACCTCCGGCACTGATACAGGAATAGAATCCGGACTTGACGCTGATGCTGAATCCCTCCTTGCCATGAGGCATGGAAGCATTATAGGCTGCGATGCTGTCCGGATTGTTGAGCGGATAGAAGCGACCGTCGTTGTTGATGCCGCCGAAGATGTGCAGGGCGTTGGTCACGGCGCCGTCGATGGTGCCGTAGTCGGGTGAGTTATGGCTGAATCCCGTCATGCGGATGCCCTCATCCATGAGGATGTTGTTATACTGGCAGTAGATGATTTTATAATTGTCGCCGCCGTTCATGGCGAAGGTAAGGTTCTCGAAGCGGGTGTCTCCCCAGATGGGCAGACCTCTTGACGCTCCCTTTATCTCTATGCAGCCGTTATAGTCTTTGTCCCACTTGCCCGTGATGGTGGTATTGCGGAAGAGCTGGGGATTGTCGCGCTTTGCCTTTGCCCAGTCATCGTACTTAAGAAGGTTCTCGCCCTGATAGTTGGGGGTGAGGCAGAAACCGTTTTGGGTGACAGTAGAAGAACTGGTGCCCATAAGGACGATGGTGTTCTCGTCCCACGAACCTTTGGCTGACAGCTTGCTGTAGGCTCCCTTCCATGTAAGCATAGGCTTGTTGGGAGTGTAGCCCCATGAGTCGTCCGTAAGATTGTCTGTTCCTTTGGCGTATGTTTTGCCGTCAGATGTGGTTACACCGGCGGGGCAGAGATAAACCACCACCGAAACATTCACGTATTTCTCAAGCAATACCGATGAGCCGCTCTTTACCGTAACCTTACAGTAATACTTGCGTCCTTTGGAACTGTCCGTAGGGCGCGTAACCTTGTTCTGCGAAGTGGGAATGGAGGTAAGACGCTCCGTACCGTTATACCATTCGTAGGTGATGTCGAGACCAAGCTCGTCGTTGGAGAGACCTTCCTCGGAGTCGTTGGTGACGTTGACGGTGAAGTCACTCTTGCTTGTCGTAAGACTTGCCGAAAGCGTGATGGGGTTTACGATGAGAGTATTGGTGGTGGAGTTGCCGTCGGTGGCATACACAGACTGTGCGTATGTCTGACGTTGTAGGGTGAAGGGATTAAGCTTGTCGGTATTTACCTTCACCGGATCGGCATTGCCGTGCGACACATACCAGTCGTAAACGTCAGTCATAGTTTTGCCTTCTTCGTCTACAACGGTCAGCACGTCCTTCTTGCCACGCTCCATCTTCAGAGCTATGGAGCTGAAAGCGAAGCTGTTGGACGTAGCAGAGTAAGCCCAAGTCTTGCGGTCGAGCTTATTGTCGTTGATGTAAGCGTTGGCTATTTCGGTGAAGGTCTTGAAGAACGTCTTGCCCGTAGTGGGGTCGATGTCGGTGGGTTCATGCTCCGTTCCGTCGTTGTAGTTGGTAGAGCCTGATACGGCATTGGCATTAGAGTAATATAATGTAGCCTTATTGGATGCTGGAAAATTCTTCTGGTACGAGCTGCCATAGAAAGCAATGACGCTTCCCTTGCTGTTGCTGCCGTTTGTTATGATGCCCGGACCATGCACATAGATGTTAGTGGGGAGAATGGTGTAAGAGTTGGTCGAGAAGCTGGTGGCACAACCAATACCGCCAGATATGGTTACCGCTTTCTTGCATGTGGCGTTCTTGTGCATATTCATGCTTACGTCGGCAGAGATGTTGAAGATGCGGTGATAACCGCCGTTGATGTAGCCCACGATACCGCCTATACGGTATACGCCGTTAGCGTCATACGCTTCCTCGTTGTCCGTAACCTTTGAGTTGCGTATGATGATGTTGCTTATCTCAGCGTTCTTGGTAAGGTCGGCGGCTACGACGCCAAGCTTTATGGTACCACTGCCCACGGGGCGATAACCCTTTGTCTTCTCCACGCAGGCTTTCTCGATTACCAGGTTGATGACGCAGGCGAAGCCGGCTTCGTTGGCAGCTGATCCTGCAAGACGTGAGAAGAGACCCCATGAAGCCTCCTGACCGTCAGCATTGGTCCAGCAGATGTGCATGTTGCTTATCTTATGGCCGTCGCCGTCAAACTTACCGGCAAAGAAATTAGGTGTCTTTGGATTCCATGAGCCGATAGGAGTCCACAACGCCTTGCTAAGGTCGATGTCCTTAGTAAGCTTGAAGTATTTGCCGGAGAAAGACACTCCGTTGTTGACGTCGTGTGCAAGCTTAGCCAGCTGCATGTCGTTGCTGATAAGGTACGGCTTGTCCTTAGAGCCGTCGCCTGACTCGTAGCTGTCAGCATAGTAAGGCGTGCCGTCATACACGTTGCCATACACTTTAGGTTCGGTGTCGACAGTGGAGTCCTGCTGCGCCAAGACCATCTGGGCGCTGACAAGCAGGAAGGTGAGTAAGAAGAGTAGTTTACGATATATGCAGTTTGAGAAATGTAAGTTCATTTTCAAGTACTTATATTGAAGTTTAACTGTTTGCTATGTCCTAAATCAATCTATCAGCAGATGTCCCGTATAGGCATCCTGGTCTGCCAGCACATACAGATAGCGCGGCTGTATGAGGATGCGGATGGGGTTTATCATTGCTGTCTTGCCCGTTGTGAGGTTGCCGAAGTTGTCCTTGTTAAGGGTTATCACTGAGGTGACGTTCTTTCGTGTAAGCACAGTCGTGCCGTCTTCGGCTATTATCTCCACGTCGTACGTCACTTCTATTTTAGGAGTGAAGTCGGCGTCGGGGATGGTGAAGAAGTCAGAGCCCCATTGCGTATAGCCGGCAGAGGTGACGATGGCAGTCTGCGTGGCATCGTCGTATGCCTTGCTGCCGTAGCCCTTGTAGGGGATGGGCGTATTGACGAACGGTGCGCGTTGGATGTCAGACCATCCTATGTCTGAAGCGTTCCAGCTGTTAGAGGCGTCGTTCCACGTGTAAGATCGTGTGATGGTGCACGATGTGGCGAGAGTGCCCGAGAGCGTTACGCTATGGATGCGGAAATGTCGTATGGCGTTCATCTTAGCGTCAAGTCGGAAGGACAGGCCGTAGCCGGTAAGGGTCTGGTCGAACTTAAGGTTGATGACGCGGTCTTCATTCTCCGTGGATATAGCTCCCTTGCTGATGGGGAGAGCGCAGATGATGGGCGCTGCCTTCGTGTCGAAGATTACGGGCGATGTGGCGTTCTCCATGGAGAAAGGGAAGGAGAGTGTGTAGATGCCGGAGATGGTGTTGGTCAGCGTAGCCGCTTCAGAATAAGGCATGTATGCGAAGAAGCTGAACGATGAGGCGTTGGGATAATCAGCCCATCGCTTCGGCGTAGCCGTAGGCCAACTCTGCGTGGAGGCATTGTACGTGGCAGTCTCGTTGCGGAAGATAGGGTCGGCGGCGTCGTTGTCCTGATAGCCGAAGATGCCCATCGTTGCAGGATGGCGTTGCGGATTGTATGCTTCGTATGGATTGGTGCGTGTGAGAATCTTCTGCGACTGTGCGGAGAAGGTGATGTAGCCGTAGCTGTCGGCATGCTGAATGGGCATGTCGGAAGAATCGCAAGCACTGAGACTTGCGAGGGAGATAATAGCTGCTATGGAACTTAGATGCTTCATGCTTGTATTATATATATGTTTTTACCATTCCTGCGTGCCGTTGCCGTCGTTCTTGATTTCGGCACCGGGGAGCCATTGCTCCACTTGCAGGTCGGCGAAGGTGATGTTGTCGCCAACGTCAGACAACTTGAAGATGTAGGTGTATTGGCAGCCAGCTTTCCACCGCATATACTGCGCTGGAACAGTGGCAGACACTTTCTTGCCGCTGATGTTGGCGGTTATGGTGTATGCGCCCTGCTCGTAGGGGATGTTGGCGAGGGGCGGCACGTAATACCATTTCTGATAGAGGGTGGGGTCTTTGAGGATGTGGACAGCGTCTGACGGCTCCTCATAGGGGACGGTGAGGAGGAGCTGACCAGTGGCATCGGTTGATGCGGGCGCCATCGTGATGACGGGCTGCTGGCTCGACGGTATGCCGGTGAGGGGATAGGAGGCTGTGATGGTGCCACGGAGAGGGGTGTCTGCCTTGGATGGGTCGTCAAGGAAGCGGCTGTCGCTGAACTGTATGTTTCTCATTGTGACGCTCTTCGTGCCGTTAGGATAAGTAAAGCGGAAGCGCACCTTGGCGATGATGGGGGCGAAGGTGAGCGTCACGCATGATCCGTAAGCGGACGATGAGGCTGATGTGCCGTCGGAGGAGGGGGTGGAAAGCCAGAGACGGCTGGCGTATGGTGACGATGTGGCTTTGGCAGCATCGGAATATTCAAAGGGAAAGGAAAGGCTGACGTTGGGGTCAGCGGTGGATGGGGTGGTGACGGTGACGTCGGAACGGAAGGGACTGTAAGCGAAGAAGCGATAGCTGGTGGCTGAATGGTCCCAGTATTTTATGGTTTGCGGAATGGAGAGCATCGGGTTCTCGATGCCCACGTATTCCCAGTCGGCAGTGTTGGAGGCGGTGTTGCCCGCGCTGCCCTGAGTGAAAATAACCTTATAGCCGTCCATCACAATTTGTGACGACGATAAGGCGGAAACGTCTGATGTGGTCTTATATCCCCAGACGCGGAACGAAGTGAAAAGTGTTTCGAGGCCGGTGTTTGTGGTACGCGTTGTGTGTGCATCCTGCCATGTACCGTTGGCACCGCCGAATGCGATTCCCACGTTTGGCTTAGGCTCTGGTGTCTCTGGTTTATCCTGTTCTGAGGAGCAGGATAAAAGGCATAAAGCCGAGATAAAAAATGACAAGATGCGGAAGTTTTGCATGTCTTTTTTCGTTGTGTTTTTTAACATAGGAACCGGACGGGGAGAATTTCCCCGTCCGGTTGTCATCTTTTGAACTTCAGCCCTTCTTCCCTTTAAAGGCATGTGGGGCTTATTTACGATAGTTCAGTATATTTTTACTTTGTTATTTTGTCGCAGCTTTTACATATACCACCTTATAGGCGTATGCTGCTGGAGTTTTAGCTGTTGCTGCTGTAGTCAAGTACTGGATAGCGTAGTAGCCTTCTGTAGCTGGTGTGAATGTAAACATGTTGCCTGTTACTTCACCTGTTTCAGCTGTTGCACTTGTTGTACCCTTAACTTGTATCTCAGCTTCGGTAATAGCTTTTGTAAACTTATAAACAGCTACGCTACCTACATTTGAGCCACCTGCTGTCAAAGTCTGTACATTACCATTGGCATCTGTTACAGTTACATCAATTGCTGTACCTGATTTATACTCAATACCATTATCAGTTACAGAACCTGCCTGATAAGTTGTGATAGAAGGAGTTGTAACTGTTGTGATAGTACCATGTGTCTTATCAGTCATATCAGTAACAAAAGCATCGAATGTAATAGGGTAGAGACCTGCAGGATCATCAGGATCACCAGTTGTACCATTAGTGTTCTGTGAAATCTTGAAAAGGTATGTATAGCGAGTGTTTGCTTCCCATTTGCTGAATGCTGCAGGGATAGCAGCTGTTGCACCAGTAACCTTGATAGTCTCGCCAGTGTTAAAATCTGTAAGAGTGTAGTCACACTTAATCAAGATAGGTGAAGCGTCTGTTGCCGTAGGAGTTGGCAATACTGTGAAGTAGCCTGTTTCAGACATATCTTTGTCGGTACCATAGAGTGTAGCAACATCGGTTTCTGATGATGTTGTAGCCAATTTGGGATTTGGAGTAAATTTACCAGCATACCAGTTTTTGCTCTTTGTAAGATTAGTATCGTCGTCATATTTGAAGGTGTATGAAGGAGTTGTATCCCAACCAGTATAAGTTACAGTACCTGTGAGATTGCTTCCACCTACAAAGTAGCCTGGTGTAGCAGAAGTAAGGATAACGTTATTGTCATCAGAAGCTTTGAGAGTGGTGCCATTGGTATCGTAAGCATAGAATTTTATGTCAGTAATAGAATATCCAGGGATAGTCTCATAAAGACCTACACGAACCATTGACTGATGACGCTTGAAAGAAAAGGTTACTGGATATTTGTAATTGTCCTTTACAACCTTTACAGGATCTGCTATATATACAGGATCTGTTTTGAGTGCTGTTGTTGTGTTGTTGGCTTCGATATGACCTGCGAGACCTGTTACTTTAACTTCTGTAATATGTGTACCTGTAGTCTTATCCGTAGATGTTTGGTAATCAAAGGCTTCAATAGGTGAACCAGCAACGAAGCGATACTCTGTAGCTGAGTAGTCCCAATACTTAATAGTCTGATCTTTAGTTAATGTGATTTTACCAGTACCAAGGTTTGAAGCACCGTTTGCACCTACATACTCCCAACCACTTGTGTTTGAGGTAGTGTTCTTATCTGCAACATCCCAAACATAATAATCAGGGAATACATTATGAGATATTGTGCCGTTAGTTATCTTCACACCATACACCTTAAACTGTCCAGCGAGCATTTCTGCTGGGGTTCCCTCGTTCTTTGTACCACGTGTAATCTTTCCTGCCTCACCACCAAAGTTGATAGCAGTCGTAGCATTCTGTACGTTTCCTGGATTCTCTCCGAGGAAGTCGTCGCTTGAGCAGCTGGCGAGAGCCAATGCTGAAGCTGCAAAAATTAAATACTTTTTCATAAGTAAAATGTTTATAATTAATAATTGAGTTTTTTATATTTAGTTTTACTAAATGTTTCTCTTAGGTGCAGTCTTGTTGTTACATGTCAAATTCCCATTGCTTGTTTTCAAAGTCTTTGACTACAGCATCAAATCCAGAGCCTCCTGATCTTTTCGGTACTGGCACGGTGTCCATGTCGAGTTCTACCGTTATCACACCTCCGCGGAACAGTCGTCTTACTTGGTCTGTCACATCGAAGACGAAGGTGGAGTCTTTACCATTATAGAATTGCATCGTAACATCCAGATAGTGGTGGTGGTTTTTGTCTGCAGCCTTCACCTTGTCGAGCGATTCGGCATAGGCACGAGTGCTGAGCTTATGAGGGTTCAGGTTTGTGATGCCGAAGGTCATCACTTTTCCACCAATGATGTCTATCGTTTCGTTGTTTCTGCCCGGTCGGTCGAACTTCATGCGCATGTTATAGTTTACAGTAATGGCATCAGAACCAGTAATACCAGTATTCAGATTCACCGAGCGCGACATACCGCTAAGGTTGGCATTACCATCTATAGAAGTGACGATGCGCTGGTTGCGGTTGTTGTGGTGCAGAATTATCTGTGGCAGATATATATAGGTGACAGGTTGCAACGTCATGTCCAGGTGCTTCACCCACACGTTTCTCTCCTCATCAAATACGAAGCCATCAATATTTTTGTTTATCTCTATGCCTGGTGTGTAGCCCGAGAATAGCGCCTCTGGCTGATAGAAGGCTCGAGTAAAGCGTGGCGCATTATATCGTGATGGCGTCATGGTCTGTCCTGTGTGTGCTGTCACATAGTCGTAGGTAGACGTTTCGTCAATACGAATACTCTGTATACCATCCGAAGTATGAATCTCGCTCCATGCCAAGATGTCCCAATATCCGAAGTTGTATTTTGCCGATAGCGTTGTGCCCACAACATAGTTTCGGTATGGAGCTGTGTGTTGTCCATATTGCACATCCTTGGTATAGTATCTGCGGACGTTAAAGTCGGTGGGTAATGTATATTCCAGCGTACCAAAGAGTTCTACGTCTTTCTCATCCCATCCGTATAGCCATTCTGCCTCCCAGTCGTATTCATGGTCGTATGAGAATAGGTAGTCCCATAGTACATGCAGTTCGAGAGTCACCTCCGGCAAGTCCATATTTATATCAGTACCTCCTTGGTGTAGGTGTAGCATCGGTTCGCGCTCGCAACTTGTTGTTGCGAGACACGAAACGACGAGGCATGTAGCCATTATCCTATTAATCATCATTACCTTATTTCTTCTTAATGTTCCGTCTGTAGAGCAAGTCGTAACTAAGCGTTATCTCCAGTCGGGTGGGTCCCAACCAAGAATAACGATGCTGTCTCTTGCGGAAGTCCTTGGCATCGCCGTACCATTTATAGTAATACTGTTCCGTGTCCGTGTCGGGGTCGACAGGGCACTTCCATTGATAGGGATCGTAGAGCGTGTGAAGATATCCAGCCTGCAAGCCGAACTCCAGTCGCCAATGTTCAGAACGTCCCAACGGCATCACATATCCTATGCCGGCACCGGCGCCCCAACCTTCGCCTTCCCATCCGCGCTTCTCTCCGAAGCATATATTATATAGGTAGGCGTGCGCGTAAAGGCTGAAGTAGAGTCCCTTGAAAGCTGCCCCTTGTCCCAACGGACGCTCACTAATGTCGCCGCTTCGCAGATAATAGCGAGTGTGGAGCTGATAATTGCGCAACTGGAAATACTTGTGATCATCGTAGTGCTGCCACCAAGGACCGTCGAAACTGGCTCCGTACGTGAAGTGACCGTGAAGCGGATAATACTCTATCGCCACGTTGGGGATGGGGCAGAAGCGGTCATAACCGGGCATGTAAGCGAAGTCGAGGAGCAGATTGGTCTTAACGCTCAATAGCTCGCGGCGTGGAAGAACCGTGTAGTCGCTGTAAGGGAAAACGGGAATGTTAAGTTGCACGTTGTTCGGGACTGTTGTCGGCATCATAGCCAAAGGCTGTGACATCAGACTGTTGTCGTCCAGACCAAGAAGCTGTCGCTTGTCTATCGCCATTATTCGCACGGCACGCAATACGGGGTAATACTCCTTGAGCACATAGCGCCATAGCTTACCGCCGTCATATCGCTTCATCGCCTCTTTAAGGCGAGCGGTGTTGTCGCCATAACGGTTTATGAGCGAGTCTACCTCATGAAATCTCTTATCCTTGCCGATGCGCATCAGCGTTTGAAGGAGGGCGTAGTCTTCGGGTACGACATCATAGCGTATGCGATCCTTGCTGATGCCGTAACTGCCGAGCAGTCGGTCCACAGAGGTACGACGTCCCTTCGCCAGACGACAGTTGTTGTCGTATGGACCTTCAGGTGATGCCGTGGCACGTCCAAGGACAATGCCTCTATCGCCCAACGCTTCAAGTTGAGGAATAAGGACTTCGGTAATCCACTTCCTGTCTTGATCGCTGATGTTCATTCTGTTTACAATAAATTGGATGGGACGCGAATTTCGGACAAAGGTGCTGTCAGTGGTCTTAACCTGAGCTACCGTGTCCATAGCGAAGCATGAAATCATTGTAATTATCACTATAAGATATTTCACTTACCGTAAAAACGTTTGTAATCCTGACTCAATTTATGTTAATTCGTTGAAGGATAATACATATTCCCAACATATTCTGACTGCAAAATTATAAAAAATACAATAATTACAATGCAATTGCATGTAGTTTTTTAAAAGTAACGTTGTTATATTATGTTAATGGCTTAAGTGCGATATATCATAAAAAAACTCCTTAAAAGGACAAAAACTTTAGTCTTTATTGCACTTTTGCCTTTCAAGAAGTTTGTGTATCCGTCGTAACGCACCAGTCCGCCGGTGTGGGTGCTGATCCACATAAATCCGTATGAGTCCTGGAAGATGTCATCGGTATATTTGGTGGCATTTTTTTATTGATAAAGTAGGTACTATATAACGAAATTCGTAATTTTGCAGTAGCAAACCATTTTAACAACCAATCCGATAATGACTTCATCCTTACGTATTGCCGTCATCGGTGGTGGCGCAGCGGGCTATTTTGCAGCCATAGAAGCTAAGCGTCGCAATCCTGATGCCGACATAACCATATTCGAAAAGAACACGAAGATGCTTGCTAAGGTGGCGATAACGGGTGGCGGAAGATGTAATCTCACCAACTCGTTTGCGCTTATCAGCGATGCCAAGCAGGCTTACCCGCGCGGACACAAACTCATGAAGCGTCTGCTCAAGCGCTTCAGCCATATTGATGCCTACGAGTGGTTTGAGCGTGAAGGCGTAAAGCTCGTAACGCAGGACGACGAGTGTGTGTTCCCTGCCTCGCAGGACTCGCAGACCATCATTTCGTGCCTCACACGACTTGCCACCCGTCTGGGTGTGCGCCAGCTCTGCGGTTATCAGCTTATGGACATCAGTCAGAACACTGACGAGACGCTCCATCTCAGCTTCGCCAGCGGCTATGAGGCAGACTTTGATAGGGTGGCGGTAACCACGGGTGGCGCTCCGAAAGGGGAGGGGCTGCATGTGCATGCCCGCTTGGGACATGAGATAGAGCATCCCGTACCGTCTCTCTTCACATTTAATATTAATGATGCCGACTTCCTGACGCTTATGGGAACGGTGGTCGACCCCGTTGTGGCTGCTATTCCCGGTACAAAGCACCGTGCAGAGGGTGCTCTCCTCGTAACGCACTGGGGCATAAGCGGTCCGGCTGTGCTCAAGTTGTCGTCCTATGCGGCGCGTCTGCTCCATGAAACCAACTATTGTACGAAGGTGGCAGTAAACTGGACCGGCGTGACGCGTAGCTCGGTAGCAGCAGAGGAGGTGGCTGACATCATGACCCTAAATGCGCAGAAGCAACTTGCCTCGGTGCGTCCGTTCAATCTGCCGTCGCGCCTTTGGACGTACATCATTGACAAGCTGGGACTTTCGCAGCAGAAGCGCTGGGGAGAACTGGGCAAGAAAGACATCAGCCGACTTGTCGAGACGCTTACCAACGACATCTATGCGGTAAGCGGCAAGGGACGTTTCCGCGACGAGTTTGTGACGTGCGGTGGCGTCTCGCTGTCATCGGTGGACATGAATACGCTTGAGAGCCGCGTCTGTCCTCATCTGTTCTTTGCAGGAGAAGTGCTTGACGTGGACGCCATTACGGGCGGATTCAACCTTCAGGCAGCATGGAGCATGGGCTTTGTGGTAGGGCAAAGCATAGTGGAATAAGAATGAAAACAATAATCACATAAACATACAAATATACGTATATGACACGAAACAAATTTGTCTACATTGCCATTGTGGCGTTGCTCGGAGCGTCACTTCTGCTCGGTTTCGCCGAAGAAGTGTTCCATTTGGATTTGGGCAGCGCTTCATGGGCAGCACATTGGGCAACGTCGCCCGTGGCTTTGGCATTGGGCTTCGCCTTCGCCCTTATCTTCGGCAAGACCTTCCCCGACTTCAACAAGGTGATGTCGAAGAAGCTCCTTCAGTATTCTGTCATCGGACTTGGCTTCGGAATGAACGTCAATGCGGCGTTAGCATCCGGAAGCGAGGGAATGATGTTCACCATTGTGAGTGTATTCGGCACGTTGGCTCTTGGTTGGCTGTTCGGCAGAAAGCTTCTTAAGGTGGACTCGCAGACAAGTTATCTGCTCAGTTCGGGTACTGCCATCTGTGGCGGTTCGGCAATAGCCGCCGTCGGTCCCATCATACGTGCCAAGGCGGAGAGCATGTCTGTGGCGCTCGGCGTGGTGTTCGTGCTCAACGGCATTGCTCTCTTCGTATTCCCATACATCGGCGACTATCTTGGCATGACGATGAAGCAGTTCGGTATGTGGGCGGCAATAGCCATCCACGACACCTCTTCAGTAGTGGGAGCAGGTGCGGCTTACGACCAGATGCATCCTGAACTGGTGGCATCGCAGGGCGTCAGCGCCTTGGAAGTGGCAACCACCGTCAAGCTGACGCGTGCCTTGTGGATAGTCATCCTGGCGCTCGTCACTCCCTTCTTCTTCCGTCAGTCATTGGCAGTGGAGAGCGGCAAGCAGAAGCCGTGGTACTCATGCGTCCCCAGATTCATCATCTGGTTTATCATTGCCATCCTCTTCAACACCTACATTCTCAGCAATGCCTCGCTCCTCGGTGACAGCATAGCCGGCGTAGGCGGCGCATTCAGTGGAGCCGTCAATAAGCTTGCTAAGCACCTCATCACCCTCTCGCTCTTCTTCATCGGAGCTTCGCTCACCCGCGAAACCCTGCGCAGCGTAGGTGCACGCCCACTCGTCCAAGGCATTATGCTATGGATAAGCATCAGCTTGCTGAGCTTAGCGTATATTGAATTTGGAATTATGAATTAGGAGTTATGAATAACTCCTAATTCGTAATTCTTTAGAACGGGAACAGCAGCGGCAATACTCCTATCATTACGATTCCCATTATTATCTGCAACGGCAATCCCACCTTCACATAGTCCATAAACGTGTAGCCGCCTGCCTGCATAACCAGAGCGTTTGGCGGCGTAGAGAACGGTGAGGCGAAGCACATACTTGCTCCCAAGGTCACGGCAAACAGCATAGGGTAGGGGCTTACGCCGATGGCAGCTGCCGAAGTGAGAGCAATGGGCGACATAAGTACAGCCGTAGCAGTGTTGCTGATAAACATTGTGAGGAACGATGTGGTGAAGTAAATGCCGGCGAGAAGAGCGTAAGGACTTGCCTGACCGAGATTATCGGCAAGCAGACTTGCCACGAGAGCCGATGCTCCCGTCTTCTCCAATGCCACCGACATAGGCAGCATGGCGGCTATGAGCACTATGCTCTCCCAGTTGATGGTCTTGTAAGCAGCCTCCACGGAGCGGATACATCCACTAATGACCATCAGCAGTCCGGCTATCATCACGGCTGTGACGGGAGCTACGGGGATGAAGTCGAACACCATCATCGCTATCATGGCGAGCATGATGACACCGGCAAGCGGAGCCTTATAGTCGAGCGTCACACGCGAAGCCTGCTCCAATGGCTGACCAATGACCACGATGCCTTCAGCCACATCAGCGATGCGCTGTATGTTATTCCATTTTCCCTGAATCAGAAGGATGTCGCCCTGACGGAATTCCATGTCCGCAAGATTGTCGTTGACGTAGCTGTCGCCACGTCTTACACCCAGCACGTTAACATTATAGAGTCGACGCAGACCGGCATCCTTCAGCGTCTTGCCGCACAGACGAGAATTGTGCATCAGCACTATCTCGGCTATACCTATATCATAGAACGCTATTTCTTCTGTGGCTTTCTTCAGTCCCATGTCAGAAGCAAGGTTTTCCGCCTGCTTGCAGTCGCCGCTCACATATACGATGTCGCCGTCCGTAAGCTTCGTGTCAGGTCCAGCAAGACGCTGCTCCACCTCCTTCATCAGCGACGAATGGCCTTTCTTTATGCGTCTTACCTCCAGCACGGTCAGCCCGTAACGGTGGTGAATGTCCATTTCGGCAAGGGTCTTTCCGTTGGCAAGCGAGTCGGCTCCGACGGTGAAGACGGCGAGATTGTCCGTAAGACGATACTCTTCCATGAGATCGTCCAATGACTTGCCGCGTGCCGGACGGTTCTCCCCGTCGTGATTCTTGCTGCCGTTAAGGAAGCGCTTGCTGAGAGGCAGCAGCACGATGATGCCCACCACGATGCAGACAATGCCTACAGGGAGGAAGCTGAAGAAGCGAAGCGGCTCGAAGCCGTTCTCCGTCAGCGCGTCCTGGATGACAAGGTTGGGAGGCGTACCGATCAGAGTGAGCATACCACCCATACTGCTGGCGAACGCCAAAGGCATAAGCAGGCGACTTGCTCTTATCTTGGCTTTTTGTGCCAGACTTACCACAATGGGCATCATGAGAGCCACGGTGCCGGTGTTGCTGACGAAGGCGCCGATGACAGCCGTCACCACCATAAGCAGCAGAAACAGTCCTAACTCGTTGTCGCCAGCCAATGTCATCAGCTTGCCCGACGCTTTCTTAGCCAGTCCTGTCTGCACGATGGCACCGCCCACGACGAACAGTCCCACCATCATTATCACCACTGAGTTGGAGAATCCCGAGAGAGCCTCCTGCGGAGTGAGTATTCCGGAGAGCAAAAGGGCGACGAGGGCGCACAAGGCGACGAGGTCGGAACGAACTTTGCCCATGGCGAAGAATACTGCCGATAGGGCGAGGATAATGAGTGTTGTTATCATATACCGTTGTCTATAGTCTGTTTTAGGCTATTCGTGGTTTAGATAACTACTCCCGTTCCGCTGCATGTAACCATCAGCATTGATCCTGACTGACCTACAGTCTCATAGTCAAGGTCGATGCCAACAACGGCGTTGCATCCCATCTCGCTGGCTCTGTCCATCATTTCCTGCATGGCTGTGTCCTTGGCTTCGCGGAGCACCTTCTCGTACGATCCGCTTCTGCCGCCGAAGAAGTCGCGTATGCCAGCGCAGAAGTCCTTTATGAAGTTAGCACCGATAATGGTTTCTCCGGTAACAATGCCCTTATACTCTTTGATTGTGTGACCCTCAATGGTCGGTGTTGTTGATAAAATCATAATTGTATTATTTAATTTGGTTCACTTATATAGACGTGCAAGAAGTATGCAATGTTGCATCGGAAGTGGCGTTTTTTCGATATATTAACGAAAAAAATAACCATATTGACACTACTTTAGATACTTTGTGCCTCTTTTCAATGTATTTTAATCAAAATATGTCGTTTGTGGTTAGCAAAGTACGATTATGTATATTGACTGAACTTGCGAAAGCTCAATATATTGAAAAAATATTTGTATAATATGTACTAAATGTTGGAGAAAATGTTCACTTTTTACCAGTAAAAGTATTAACTTTGCAGCTGTGTAATTCTCAATATTATTATGAGCACAATCATTAATTATCTTGACAAAGCGGATGCAAGCACAACTGTGGCGCTCAACTTCGACGGAGGCAGCATAATGGACTCCATGTCAGAGGTGTTATCTTCCCGCCTGTTGTGGGTGCCGATAGCCTTGGTGTTCCTTTATTTTCTCTTTAAGGCGGATGCGAAGCACAGACAGCGCCTGCTGATAATTTTGGCAATAGCCTTGACTGTGACGCTCTGCGACCAGCTGACGTCCCACGTCATGAAGCCCTACTTCGCGCGTCTTCGTCCGTCGCATACGCCAGGCGTGGAGAATCTGCTCCATTATGTCAACGGATATCGCGGTGGTCAGTACGGCTTCTGCTCCAGTCACGCGTCCAACTCGTTCGGCGTGGCAACCTTCATAACGCTGATGACGAGGCGTATGAGGATAGGTTTAGCTTTCTTTGCGCTCTCGCTATGTGTGGCATACTCGCGCATCTATCTCGGCGTACATTACTTCGGCGATGTCTTCGTAGGCACAGCCATCGGCATAGCCATAGGCTTTCTCGTCTTCTATATGCTTCCGAAGAACTGCCGTCAGATATGGCTCTCAAGACGTGTCGTCCAGAAACGCTGCGCAGGCATGGAGCGTCTGACCTCCAATGGTCATCGTCTCCGTCTCCCCGTCTTCCTCCGCCCCGCCTTCTATCGTACAGCCAAGCGCCGTTACATTAATATGTAGGAATATTAAATGATATACAAAACAAGGGTGTGCATTCTTTTCCTGTTCAAGGAAGAATGCACACCCTAATTGTTTTAATTCAAAACTCCTAACTCCTAACTCCTAATTCATTTCGCCCGTTCTCCCCATAGCGTCTGATAGTCGCGCATGGCGGCAGGGGCTGTCCATTCTGTCGGTACGAACTGCCAGTTGTTGTGGGTTTTAGGAGTGATGGGCGAATGCTTGCGCACGTACTTTATTATGTAGTCGCGCAAGGTGTGGTCGCCTCGCCATGTGATGCGGCTCTCGAGCTGCGCCTTGTCAATTCCTGCACCCTTGGTGAGCAGTCCGCCACCACCTGCGGCACGATAGCTGTTTACAGCCACGCGATATGTGCGGGTCTCGTCAAACGGAGTGCCGTCCGCCATGCTCTTTATGACAATGCGCTCTCCGTTAGGCTTCGTTACGTCCACGTCGTAGATGATGCCGGCAGCGGTGTCGAGGTTGTAGAAAGGCTTCTTCAGTCCGAAGAACTTGTCGCGTGACGCGTCGCGATTGTTCATACATATAAGATGGTCGTCGGGTGATGTCATTGTTGTCACCCATCCGTCATAGCTCTTCTCAAGATACTGGTGAATCTCCTTGCCCGTCAGCGTCATTACGCACAGATCGTTCTCGTAGCTGTAGAGCTTATACATGTCAGCCAAAGTTGCCGGACCGCTCTTTACCATCACGTCAAACGACAGCGGACTGGCAAACGAAATGTCTGCGCCACTTGTGCTCAGCATCACGTCATGCACGAAGTCTACGAGTGTGCTCGGACCGAAATAGCAGTCGCGTGACGTCATAGATGTCGTGAACGAGCCGACTTCCGTACCCACGTATTTCTTCACTTCGTCTATCTGACTTTCGAAGGCGTCCATGTATTTCTGGTTGACAGGGCGCTTGCCCATGTCCACGATGTTCACTTTCAGCTTCTTGTTACGTCCCTTCTTGCTCACCTCAAGCTCCGCGTCGGCAACGTACATGGCGTTGTTGGCTGGATTGACGATGACGGTTACGGATCCGTCCGCGCTCTTCACCTCCTCGTAATGAGTGGAGTGGTCGTGTCCGTAGAATATCACGTCGAAGCCAGGCACCTGGCGTGCGATGTCGTGTGTGGCGTCGTTTAGCGAACCGTTGGTGAGGCTGCGGTCGTTGATGCCGGTGTGAAACAGTCCCACGATGACGTCAGGGCGTTCCTTCTTTTTCACCACCTCCATCCATTTGCGTGCTGACGATACGGCGTCCTCAAAGCGGAGTCCGCTCCACAGCTCCTCCGACAACCATGAAGGCACACCCGGCGTGATCAGTCCGATGACGGCTATCTTGATGCCGTTGCGCTTGAAGACGGTGTAAGGCTTCATGTAGGGTAGACCGGTGGCAGTGCTGACGATGTTGGCGCCAAGCATAGGGCACTTCAGTTCCTTCATCCACTTGTCGTAAACGTCATGTCCTGTCTCCACGTCGTGGTTGCCCATAGTCTGCACGTCGTAGCGCATGAAGTTGCTCACCGATGCGGCAATGTTCTCCACGTCGGTCTTCTCATAATTATAATATGTGACGACGGGCTGTCCCTGCAGCACGTCACCGGCGTCCATCAGCAACAGACGGTCACCGTAGATGGTGCGGAGCGAGTCGACGTAAGACGACACGCGTGCGAGCGAGCCATTGGCTGGCTGCTGATTTATGAAGTCGTACGGGAAGAATCGTCCGTGCACGTCGGTCGTCTCTATCATTCTTATCTTTACAGTCTTGTCCGCTTTGCTTCCTGCATAGGAGGCGGCGGATAAGGCGAAAGCCATAAACATGGTCGCCAATGCCTTGGTATGATTTGTTTTCATCATATAAATTGTTAGTTTTTAGACTTTCAAAGTTACGGCTTTTGCGCTACATCCACAAATAAATAGTATGCTTTTGGGTGAAGCATGGAAAATAAAGAGTAATTTTGCACTATAATATATCAACAAACAAACATCTATGAACAAATCTACATTACTAAGCGTGGCTTTTGCTGCTGTGATGTCCCTTGGCTCGCTGTCGGCAAACGCACAATCTCTTTCTCCTTCAACCAAATGGCTTTGGAACAAAGGCAAGATAATGATTGAGTCGCCCGAACGTCCCGCAGGACAGAAGGACGTGCTCGGACTGGCGCTCCCGAAGATGAAGACGGTGCGTGTGGGCTTTGTCGGTCTTGGCATGCGCGGACCGAGTGCCGTAGCGGATTTCGCCCTGATACCAGGCGTGGAGGTGGTGGCTCTCTGCGATTATGTGGAGGCACGTGCCGCCAAGCAGAACGAGACGCTTCGTAAGCACGGACTGGCTCCTGCCGCCGTTTATTCCGGTGAGAAGGGCTATGAGGAGCTTTGCCGTCGCGACGATATCGACCTTGTATACATAGCCACCGACTGGGAGCATCACGCCATTGTGGCTAAGTATGCCATGGAGCACGGCAAGAACGTAGCTGATGAGGTGCCCTCGGCTATGAATCTGGAGGAATGCTGGGAGCTTGTCAATCTGGCTGAGCAGAAACAGCTCAACTGCATGATTCTCGAGAACTGCTGCTACGACTGGTTTGAGATGCGAACTCTCAATATGGCGCAGCACGGAGTGTTCGGTGAGGTTCTGCGTGCGCAGGGAGCATACATCCATAACCTTGACGAATTCTGGGATTATTACTGGAAGAATCCTAACGGTTCGGACCCCGAACAGCTGGGATGGCGTCTGAAATACAACCGTGAGAACCGTGGCGACATCTATGCCACACATGGTCTTGGTCCGGTGGCACAGCTCCTCGACATTCATCGTGGCGACCGTATGGCTACGCTTGTTGCCATGGACACGAAGAGCGTGCACGGCAAGGAACTTGTGGAGGCTAAGACCGGCAAGCCGTGTGACGACTTCCGCAACGGCGACCACACCACTACGCTCATCCGCACGGAGAACAAGAAGGTCATCGAGCTGCAGCACGACGTGATGAATCCGCAGCCTTACAACCGCCTCTATCAGCTTACCGGTACGCGCGGATTCGCCAACAAGTATCCCATTGAAGGCTATGCTCTTGACAGCAAGCAGCTTGCAGCGAGCGGTGTGCAGCCTCAGGTGGACAATCTCTCCACACACAGCTTCATGCCTGAGGCAGAGAAGCTGGCTCTCGAAGAGAAGTATGATCATCCCATTCTCAAGAAGTTCGGCAAGCTGGCTAAGGAAGTGGGAGGACATGGCGGCATGGACTTCATCATGACAGCACGCCTCGTCTATTGTCTGCAAAACGGTCTGCCGCTTGACATGGACGTTTACGACCTGGCTGAATGGTGCTCCATCGCCGAGCTTGGCGCATTGTCAATGGACAACGACTGCGCTCCCGTGGCATTCCCCGACTTCACGCGTGGTCTGTGGAACAAGACTCAGGGCTACAAGCATGCTTATGCCACACCTGAGGAAGAGGCTGCAACGGAGGCAATAGCCAACCGATTCACCAATGCCTACAAGGAGGCCACAGCCAAGCTGAAGCTCTGGACGCTCTACGACAACGTACAGAACGCCAAGACGGACGCTGCCAAGAAGAAAGCACAGACCGTGCTTGACAAGGCAGTGGCAAAGGCTAAGGCAATGGCATACAAGGCCGTCAAGTAAAGTATTCTCACGCATGGGATACTAAGCAATAAGAAGACAACGTTTCTTGCGTTTATTCAGATATTTTTTGTATATTCGCATCGTAATAGAAAACAACCCAAGAGTATGGCAAGAAAATTATATCCTTTAGGCATACAGACATTCTCGGAAATCCGCATGAATGACAATCTTTATATAGACAAGACTGCCTATATATATCGTATGGCGAATTCTGACGGCAAATTCATCTTCTTGAGTCGCCCGCGCAGATTCGGCAAGTCGCTTCTTGTCTCCACCTTGCAGAGCTATTTTGAGGGACGCAAGGAACTCTTCAAGGGTTTGGCTATAGATAAGTTGGAAAATGATTGGACGGAATTCCCCGTACTTCATTTCGACCTTTCTGGTGGCAAGCATCAGGAAGAAGACCAGCTGAACAGATACCTTGACTATATTCTTAAAGAAAACGAACGCAGGTTCGGCATAGAGTGTGACGCTGTGGATGCCAATGTGCGCCTTGCAAATCTTATTTCTTCCGTCTATAATAAGACCGGCAAGCAAGTGGTTGTGCTTATTGACGAGTATGACGCTCCGTTGCTGGATGTGGTTCATCAGGACGAGCGGCTTGAAAGCTTGCGATATCTTATGCGCAACTTCTACAGTCCGTTGAAGCAGTGTGAGCCGATGTTGCGCTTCGTGTTCCTGACGGGTATCACAAAATTCTCGCAACTCAGCATCTTCAGCGAGCTGAACAACATCACCAATATCAGCATGGACGAAGCCTATGCCGGCATTTGCGGCATCACCAAAGAGGAATTGCTTACGCAGATGTCTGACGACATTGACCGTCTTGCCGAAAAAATGTTCGTCACCAGAGAGGAAGCTATACTGCAGCTTACAGACAATTACGACGGCTATCATTTCACATATCCGTCGCCCGACATATTCAATCCTTACAGTCTGCTGAATTGTTTCTCAAAAGAGAAAATCGGGGCTTATTGGTTTGGGTCGGGCACACCGACATTCTTGATAGAAATGATGCGCAAGTTTAAGATTCTCCCCTCAAGCATCGGCAGTATCTACGCCAAGCTGTCGTCGTTCGATGCCCCAACGGAGAACATGACGTCCATTATACCATTGCTATACCAGAGCGGATACATCACGATAAAGGACTATGACAAGGAGCTGAAACTCTACAAACTCGACATACCAAATAAGGAAATAAGCATCGGACTGTATGAGAGTCTGTTGCCGAATTATGTTACAACGGAGATAGATGAAGGCAAGGTCGTAATAGCTCGAATGTCGTCTTTCATAAACAGTGGTGACATTGACGGAGCATTGAGTTTGCTTCAGACTTTCCTTGCTACTGTGCCTTATTGCGACAACACGCTCTATGAGGGTCATTATCAGCAGATGCTCTACATCATCTTCGCCCTTCTGACAGACTATCGCATCCTTGTGGAGCAGCGCACGGCAAAGGGTCGCACCGACATCACTCTCGAAACCCATGACCATGTGTTCATCATGGAACTGAAGTTTGACAAGTCAGCAAATGAGGCACTTGAGCAAATAGAGGCAAAGCGTTATGCTGACGCATTCACTCTGAGTGGCAAGAAAGTGGTGAAAGTAGGAATCGCTTTCAGTGTGAAGGACGAATGGAACATTACGGAATGGATAATCAGATAGAAAGAATATCGGTCAAGCAAAGAGCTGTCATCTTTGCTTGACCGATTTCTTATTTTATGGAATCCCAATGAAGATGTATTCCTTACATTCTGTTCTTCTGACTTTCTCCTGCACCCGTTCCCTTATACTTGCTTCTCGTAGTATTGAATTTATAGCGGACAGTCAGTGATATTTTGCTTGTTGAGAACTCATCAAAGATTGTTTCCTTCAGTTTGCCGTACTTGCCTATTATGTGGCTGTCGTTCGTGCCAAACACGTCGTTGACATAAAGCTGGAAAGTCAGGCAGTCCTTCAGAAAGCCCTTGTATATAGACAGGTCGGTGTTGAACATCGGCTTGTAGATGTAATGGTTTTCCTCGTATCCCTTTGTGATGTAAGTCATCATAACGGAGAACATCGCCCATTTCGTATCAAAGGTGTTGTTGAATCGGAACATCGCCACCGGCTTGTTCAGATAGCGTCCGTCTCTTGTCTCCAACTCGAACCATTGCTTCTCGACCATTGCTGACAACATAGGATGCCAGATGCCGAAAGTGGGCTGCAGGTTGAGCGTAGAAGTCACATTATTGTACGATTTGCCGTTTATCATTCTCATCAATCCGATGGTGGTATTGTCCTTATACATCTCCACCGTCTGATAAATAGGATCGGATACATGTTCATAAGTCAGGTTGAACGTAAGCCATTTGTAGGCAAGGTCGTAACTTGTATTTCTTGAAATCTCTGAGACAAGAAACGGGTTACCGGTCTCGTATGTATAGTGATTGCTATACTGCACGCCGCTTCTTAATACCCAGTAGTTAGGTCGGTTGATGTCGGCTGCATAGCTCAGCTGCATCTGTACATTGCCGATTGGCATCGAAAGGCTGAGAGACGGAAACCACTCGCCATAAGTCTTGCTTTGCTCCGCCATATACTTACCATTGTCATAATATTTGAAGTCCACATTCTCGTATCTCAAACCCGCTTCCATGTTAAGCTTGCCGAAGTCGCGATTATAGGTTACGAACGCAGAAGCCATGCCTTCCTTTATGCGGTCTATTACATTGTCGGCAAGAGTGTTCGGGATTATGGCGTAGTTGGTATTGCGGTTTGTGAACGAATACTCGCCTCCTACCGACAAATCACCACCAAAAAGCGGATAAGAGAGCACCATTTTGGAAGCAATCAATCGGTTGTACTTTGAAGTGGTACTGCTTACAAGTTGGTTTTGCATATCCGAGTTCACTTCCTGATAATGCTCATCTATATTGTTTTTATTGTTTCCTTTCGACCAAAACCAATCGGTATTGAAGTCAATACCCAATTTACCTACCTTACCTACATAATATATATTACTTGACAAGTTGCTATTCTGCCCAAACTCCGATTTGATAGAAGTGTTGGTCTCAGTCAGATCTTTATCTCTCAGCACAGAGCCTTCCGTCTTTCCGTCTGTTATCAGCTTTGGATTGCGCAAGAAACTAAAGCTTGCTCCCAACGAATTGTTATCGTCAAACTGATAACTGGCATTCAAGCGAGAACTAAAAGTCTCGGTTTTGTTCTTCCAACGTGTTCTGTCCTGTTGGTTCAATGTCTTGTCGAGATAGGTCATTTGCTGCAAGTCCTTTTCGTCTGGCGACGATTGTTTTGAGCCATAGGCGTAAGCGCCAAGCTCCAATCCGTTCTTACGGTAATACATATTCAGCCTACCATATCCTCCAATGTTATTTTTCTCGTCGTACGATCCTTCTGTTGTAGCGTCAAATCCAAATCCATCGCCTTGTATCTTCTTTGTGGTGATACGTATAACAGCCTTAGTGCTTGCAGCATAACGAGCACCAGGGTTGGATATTACCTCTACCGACTTGATGTTGTCCGAACTCAAACGGTCGAGTTCGCTTCTGTCTCTCATCTGCCGTCCGTTGATATAGATGATAGGCTCGCCACGTCCAAACACCTTGATGTTGCCATTCTGTGCAGATACGTTAGGTATGCGGTCGAGCAGGTGCTCCATAGTTCCTGCCTTTTCAAGTACAGATCCGGCAACGGTTGTTGTCATTCCTCCATTCTTAAGGATGGTCTTAGGCAGAGACGACTTCACCACCACTTCTCCCAACATCTTGCTGTCTGCCATCATCTTTATCACACCGGCATTCTCTCCCGCACAATCCTTCCATACAGTCTTGTATCCAACAGACGTAACCTTGATTATTCCATTGTTGCAAGGCGAATCGATGGCAAAATGTCCATCCTCACCGCTTACAACGCCTTTCACAAAAGCCGAATCCTGCCTGTTCAGAAGCACAACATTGGCAAATGCCAATGGTTGTCCCTTCTCATCCACAATCTTTCCCTTGATATCCTGTGCCATCATCGGTGATATAGCCGAGAAGCATAGAAACGTTATAAGCATTTTCTTATTCATAGTTTCTATATTCTATTTTCTGATATGACATGGCGAAGATACAAATTAAATCAGAGAAACTCACTCCTTTCGGAGAAATATTTTCGGGTCATGGAGCAATTTGACTCCACATTGTCATCTGTAATCGACTCGACCCTCGGTCTAAAGTGTAGATTGTTCGGTTATCTGTACAGCGAAATCATCCGTTCTCTCATGAGTATCGTATTCCAGACTGATTTTGGATATAAGCTCTTTTCTATTTACCTATCGTGTATCTAACGCCCAGATTAAGATTGAAATTGAGCGGTTTCTCCTTATATATCGTGCTGAGCGTGGAGCGGTCGTCGAAATAGTAGCTAACGCCTGGCTCGACGTAGACGCCCACATTGCGGAGCACGTCGAACTGCGCTCCGAGGGCTGCGTTGACGGAGAGCTGCCAAGGCTTCGCAGCCACATCCTCCGCCTCGTGCTTCTTCTTCTCGCCGCTTATCACGTACTCGTGTGTCGTCTTGCCCGACACGCACTTCTCTGTTAGCAGTCCGGCTGAGGCGTAGACGCTCAGTCGGCGATAGCCGAAGGCGCGATACTTCACGTTGAGCGGAACGCCGATGTAGTCGAGTTTCTGACTGCCCGACGAGTAGTTGTCCTTTGTGCCGTCTTTCATGTCAGAGGAAAGTCGCGTGTAGCTCACGCCGCTTTCCACGCTGAGTCGGTCTGTAAGGCGATAAGCGACGTTGATCCCTACGCGCACCGGCAACCGATGCTTGTACTCGGTCTTCACGCTCTTGCCTTGGTTGAAGATGCCGATGCCGAGCTGCGGATTGTCTGCCCACATCACGTCGTCTGGACCTACCGCTTCGACGTACGTAGCGGTAGAATTGGTGACGGACGATGCGCCCATGCCGGTCATGGCGCTGGTGGATAGCGTCCAGCGAGCCGCGCCTTCATGCCTGCCCCGACTGTTGTCGGCTGGCGTGTATGCAAGCAGAGATGTTGAGGGGTTGTGGGGTTGTGATGTTGAGGGGTTGAGATGTTGAGGGGTTGAGGGGTTATGGGGTTGTGATGTTGAAATGTTGAGATGTTGAGGTGTTGAGATTTGTGCAGATTCGTCGTTCTGCGTCGGCTGCGCGATAGCGTCGGCTGTCTGCTCTACCCTACCGTTCGGTTGCAGAACGGCAGGGCTGTTCTGCGTCTGCGCATACACCGTAGCGGCGGGTGCGACGGCGTTCTTCGCCACATATCGGCTCGTCGGAATATCGGCTACTCCGCCCTGAGCCACCTTTACTCCGTTGACAGTCTCCTTTCCGCCGTCAGCGAAATACTGGTATCCCGCAATAAGGGCAAGACACGCTGCGGCTGCACACGCCGTGCGGCGCAGAGTGGGCTGCAGGACGAAAGGCGTCTGGCGCTTCTCCGCCTGGGCAGGCTCCGTCTGAGTCATACGCTGGTGTATGGCTTCCCAAAGTCCGTCGGGAGCATCGGTCTCGAAGTTGCCGAGACGGTCGTGTATGTCTTCTTTCCAATTTCGCTTCATAGTAGAAAGGAATTACTGGTTCTGTATTGTTTTATCTTTCTTGCGAGCATCGCCTTCGCCTTGTGCAGCTGCGATGCCGACGTGCTCTCCTTTATGCCGAGCAGCGAGGCTATCTCCTTATGACTCTTGTCGTCGACGACGTAGAGGTTGAACACCGTGCGGTAGCCGTCGGGCAGTTCGCGCACGAAGCGGTGGAGCACGTCGGTGGGTATGCCTTCGGTCTGCAGGTCGGTGTCGGGCACGTCGTGCGGCAGGTCGGCTATGTCTACGAAGTCGAGCCGGCTACGGGCGCGCAAAAACTTCAGTGTCTCGTTGAGCGTGATTTTCGCCATCCAGCCCCTCAGCGATCCCTTGCCGCGATACTCGAAGGAGTCTATCGAGGAGAATATTCTTAGGAACGACTCCTGCAGAACGTCTTTTATGGCCTCATCATCGGTGAGATAGCGCGAGCACAAGGCAGACAGATAGCGCACGTGGAGCCGGTAGAGCGGCTCCGTGGCAGACGTGTCGCCCTGCTGCATGCGTTGCAGCAGGCGCTCCTCGCTATCAGACTTGTGAAATGAGAATCGGAACATTCTGAGGGTTTATGTGGTGAAAGGTTAATCGACGAAACGCGACTTCGCTATGTCGCCTGTGTAAATAAAGCTCTTGTCGCTGTGCATCTTCAGCGGGAACTCCATCGACTTCTTGCCGCTGAACGACTTCCAGTTGAGCTTTATCTTCACTTCCTCGGGATGGTCGGGCCACATGCTGTTGAGGTCGAAGGCGATGAGCGCGTCGCCCAGCACGCCGCTGATGTCGCCCTGAGCGTTGTGGCGCAGGTCGAACTCGTACACATTATCATTGTTTACGCCGCCCACGAGGTTGATGATGTGCTTGCCGCCGCCCCAGATGGTGCGCAGGCGCAATGTGAGGTAGCCGTCTTCAGCCACCGTCACCCAGTCGCGCACAATCTCTATGCCGTCGTTGCCGTACAGCTTCTCGTCGTCGCTGCCCTTCGACACGACAGGCTGCTTGGTGCGTATGCTGTCAATCCAGTTGACGCGCACGGTGCGCAGGTTGCCTGTGGCGTTGTCCTCGTACTCGTAGCTCACGAGCGCACGCACCTTCTTATCGCCGAAGGGCGAAGCCTTCATGTTGGTAGGAAAGAGCACGGTCTGGTCGTCGAGCTGCATGCGGAACGACTCGGAGGTGACGGGATATACGGTGACGAGCGCCGTAGGACGCTGCACATTATAGTTGTCCGAATCAATATCGCATGAACTCAGAGCGAACACCGAGGCTAAGAAGCCCAAAACTAAAACAGAGAGTTTTCTTGTTTTCATATCACTTTTCTTTATTGGTTTTCTATCTTTATGCTTATTGTTCAGCCGATTTAAAAATCGGTTCTACCCATTAAATCGCAATAGATAGGAAACCTTGCCTGAGAAACTGAAAAAAACACATTTACCGCAAACTGGTAACACCATTACCGCAAACCGGTAACATCGTTACCGCATAGCAAAAACACGGTTACCGGTTCGTGGTAACATTGGCAAATTGAACAGCTAACAATGCAAATCGTAGGAGGAGGGTGTGTCAAAACTAAAATATTTGGCAAATTGAATAGCAAACGGTTCTAATCGTAGGAGGCTACGG
>OOAA01000153.1_pt1 | contig 55041 bp, 38 predicted proteins | sample 1671671 | NCBI WGS metagenome assembly OOAA01 (sample SAMN06348180, study PRJEB24527) | human gut metagenome | biome: human gut; feature: ankylosing spondylitis patient; material: feces | host: Homo sapiens | place: China | collected 2015-10 | reverse complement strand
GCCGCCTTCTTTTATCAAAGCCTCAGATTTCGAAAGATTTCTGAGGCTTTTTTGTTTTCCTACAAATTATTTTCGCTGTTTTTTGCTTGATATACGTCATGTAACTATGTTATAAAGTGTTTAAAACATTAAAAAAGCGCTGATAATCAGTCTATTACTTGCATATCTCGATTTTTTTTTGTATCTTTGCAAACGATAAGAATAAGGATATCATCCATATATCTGTTTTGTGTATGCTGGTATCCGTTAAGGTATCTAACGGAACTGAGGTGAGCAGCCTATCTTTTTCTCACAAGTTGCCACCGCGAAATCACTGATGTTGTAGTTCAGCTTTTCAGGTTCCATAAAACAAAAAATATGAAGAGAATAACAATGGTATTAGTCAGCATCTTGATGCTGATGATGAAGGTAAGTACAGCGTCGGCTGATACGAATGTAAATGTATCCTCTACTGATGATTTCGATTGGACTCCAGTGATGGAAGCGATTATCCAGGTAGAGAGTGAGGGTAACCCCAAAGCAAAGAGTGGAAGTTCTGTTGGTGTTATGCAGATTACTCCTATCTTAGTGGCAGAGTGTAATGACATTTTAAAGAGACGCAAGAGCAAGAAGCGTTTCACATTGTCTGATAGATTCAGCATTGCAAAGTCTAAGGAGATGTTCCTCCTGATTCAGTCTGTCCACAATCCTCTGAATAGCATCGAGCACGCAATTCGTGCTTGGAATGGTGGAAACCATTATAGTGTGAAGAGAACACAGCGCTATTTTGAGAAGGTCATGAATCTTTTGAAAAAGTAATTGATTTTTGATATGTCCGATCTATCCTTCCAGGATGGGTCGGATTTTTGTTTGTTCCCTATACTCATTCTCTTTTCCCACTTTTATTCCAGTTTCTGCTTTTTATCATACTTTTTCTCTATTTTTATCTGCTAAATCACACTTTTTTGCCTTTAAATGTTAAAAACGCGTTAAAAAGATAACTTTTTGCTAGAAATGTTTGGTGGTTAACAAAAAAAGTAGTACCTTTGCACTCGCAATTCAGAAATGAGTTGATAATATCGCGGTGTGGAGCAGTTGGTAGCTCGCCAGGCTCATAACCTGGAGGTCGCATGTTCGAGTCCTGCCGCCGCAACCAAATAGAGGAAGTGATTAAGAAATCACTTCCTTTTTTGTTTTCTCCATATTATGTTTTTCTACCTTTTCTCCTCCATTGTCCTTTTTCTCTTATCCCTTTTACTGATCATGAATTTCTTTAGTTTTCCCATCAATTTCCCTTTCATTTTGCAATATATTCATCTGAAATCCAACATATTCTATTTTTTAACACTAAATATTTGCGTATATCGAATAAAACTACTACTTTTGCACATTGATAAATTTATGTGCAACTAATAAAATAAAGGAAGGGCTTCGATATGTCAGTATCCAAAACAAGACAAAAACTGGTAGATGTTGCAAGACAACTGTTTGCCAAGAATGGTATAGCCAATACTACAATGAATGATATTGCTGTAGCATCTGGTAAGGGGCGTCGTACGCTTTATACCTATTTCAGTAGAAAGGAAGATGTCTATTATGCAGTCATCGAGTCGGAGTTGGAGCGTCTTTCTGATAAATTGGATGAGGTAGCCAACTGTAAGATGCGTCCTCAGGACAAGATCATAGAATTGATTTACACCCATCTCAGTATGATCAAGGAAACAGTGGTACGTAATGGCAATCTTCGTGCTGAGTTCTTCCGTAACATCTGGATGGTAGAGAAAGCTCGCAAGAACTTTGATGAGGATGAAATCGAAATCTTCCGTCGTGTCTATGCCGAAGGAAAGGAAGATGGGGAATTTGACATCGACAATATTGATTTAGTTGCTGATATTACCCACTATTGTATCAAGGGGCTGGAAGTACCTTTCATTTATGGAAGATTAGGCCATGGTATGAATGTGGAGTCAAGTAAACCGCTGGTTGCAAAGGTTGTTTATGGCGCCTTGGGTAAATCAGGCTTAAAACTTTAAATAAGATATTCATAATAAACTGATTATTAATTAAATAAGAAAGAAATGGGATTATTAACAGGTAAAACTGCCCTTGTAACAGGTGCAGCTCGCGGCATCGGTAAGGCTGTCGCTATGAAATTTGCTTCTGAGGGTGCTAACATCGCATTCACAGACCTCGTACTCAATGATGATATGGCAGCTGGCTTGGAGGCTACTCGCAAGGAGATTGAGGCTCTTGGTGTAACATGCCGCGCATATGCTGGTAATGCTGCTGACTTCGAGGAGACTGAGAAGACCGTTAAGCAGATTCACGCAGATTTTGGTTCTATCGATATTCTCGTTAACAACGCAGGTATCACTAAGGACGGTTTGATGCTTCGTATGAGTGAGGCTCAGTGGGATGCAGTTTTGAATGTAAACTTGAAGTCTGCCTTCAACTTTATCCACGCTTGTTCTCCTATCATGCTCCGTCAGCGCAGCGGTTCTATCATCAATATGGCTTCTGTTGTTGGTGTTCATGGTAACGCTGGTCAGTGCAACTATGCAGCTTCTAAGGCTGGTATGATTGCTTTGGCTAAGTCTATTGCCCAGGAGTTGGGTCCTAAGGGTGTACGTGCTAACGCAGTAGCTCCTGGTTTCATTGAGACAGCTATGACAGCACAGTTGCCAGAGGAAATCCGTAAGGACTGGATGAAGAAGATTCCTTTGCGTCGTGGTGGTCAGACTGAGGATATTGCAAATGTTTGTCTCTTCCTCGCTTCTGATATGTCAAGCTACGTAAGCGGTCAGGTAATCCAGATCGATGGTGGTATGAATATGTAATCTATTGGCATCTGTTTTAGATAAAACATGCAGGTAGTTTACGAGGACAACCATATAATTATCGTCTCTAAGAGAAGTGGTGAAATCGTGCAGGGCGACAAGACCGGCGATGAGCCTCTCTCAGAGACGGTAAAACAATATATCAAGGAGAAGTACCAGAAACCAGGAAATGTATTCCTAGGAGTGGTGCATCGACTTGATCGTCCTGTCTCAGGACTCGTGGTATTTGCCAAAACCTCCAAGGCTTTGAGTCGTCTGAACAATATGTTCCGGGATGGTGAGGTGCACAAGACCTATTGGGCAATCGTGAAGAATATGCCACGCGAGACAGAGGCAACATTGACTCATTGGATAGTAAGAAACGAAAAGCAGAATAAAAGCTACGCTTACGACCATGAGGTGAAGAATTCGAAGAAGGCGATATTGAAGTATAAGGTGATAGGGCATACTGATCATTATACCCTTTTGGAAGTGAACCTGATGACAGGCCGTCATCATCAGATCAGATGCCAGTTAGCTAAGATGGGATGCCCGATTAAGGGCGACCTGAAATACGGTTCTCCTCGCAGCAATGCCGACGGAAGTATCTCTCTTCTCTCGCACAAGGTAGAGTTTGTGCATCCAGTATCAAAAGAAACCATTGTAGTGGAAGCTCCTCTGCCAGATGATAATCTATGGAGAGCTATTGCTCCATAACAATTTAATATCCATGCTTATGAAGAAATATGCGAAATGGATGGGGATCGTTGTTATTACCCCATTCGTGCTCATATTATTGTTGGCTGTTTTGCTTTATTTGCCTCCAGTACAGAACTGGGCAGTAAAGCAAGTTGCTTCTTATGCTTCAGAATCGACGGGCATGGATATTTCCGTAAAGCATGTACAACTCGTTTTCCCTCTCAAGCTGGGAGTGGAAGGCGTGAAAGTACTGCAACCTGTCGATTCATTGACGAACAGCAGAAACCTTGCTTTAAGAAATAAAAAAGATACCGTAGCCGACATCCAGAAGATGGTGGTAGATGTGCAGTTGCTGCCACTCTTCAGCAATCAGGTGATGGTGGATGAACTGAACTTCACGAAGATGAAGGTGAACACCACCAACTTTATCCACGAAGCCCGAATCAAGGGAGATGTGGGCAGATTGCAGCTGATGGCGCATGGTATAGATCTGGGTAAGGAGCACGTGAATGTGAACGATGCCCTGATTTCAGATGCCAGATTGTCTGTGGAATTGAGCGATACCGTTCCGCCAGATACGACTCCGAGCACCAATTACTGGAAGATCCACTTACAGAAACTGAAACTAAAGAATACCGATTTTACCCTACACATGCCTGGAGATACCCTTCAGGTGAATGCTTATTTCGGTGATGCGATTGCCCGCACCACCTACCTTGACCTGTTCAAAGGTCTGTATCAGGTCGAGCACTTGGACTGGAAGAACGGCAGGGTGAACTACGACCAGAATTTCGAACGCCCGGTATCCGGTCTGGACTTCAACCATCTTGCCTTCCACGATATGGCATTGAAGGCCGATTCCTTCTATTTCTGTGATTCCAGGATTGATGTAAGGATCAAGGAAGCAAGGATGAAGGAGAAAAGTGGACTGAAGATAGATCAGCTGAATGGCAGATTTGTGATGGATTCCGTGAAGTTGCAGTTGCCGGATCTCTATTTCCGTACTCCGGAATCTCATTTGCAGGCAACTGTAGATATGGATATGAATGTCTTTGCCGAGAAGAATCCTGGCAAAGTGATGGCGCGTGTGAAAGGCGCCTTGGGACGTTCTGATCTTTTTCTCTTCATCGGTGATGCCTTGCCGAAGCAGATGAAGAGCCGATGGCCTTACTATCCGATGAAGCTGGAAGGTTCGCTGAAGGGAAACATGCAGCGTGCCTCTTTCTCGGGAGTCAAGGTGAATCTGCCTACTGTTTTCGATTTAAGCACGGATGGCATGGTAGCTAATATGACAGATATGAATCGTCTGAAAGCGAATATCAATCTGAAGGCACGTACCTACAATCTCGGTATGGTAACAGCCATGCTCGATCCTGCCTTGACACAGGAAATCCGCATCCCTAGCGGCATCGGCATTCAGGGAAATGTGAAGATGGATGGAACGAAGTATGCCACCAGACTGGCTCTTACCGAAGGTAAGGGAAGCATGAAGGTGGATGCTGCCATCGATGCCAAGACCCGTAGGGATGGCAGCATCGATATGAATCGCCTGGCTTATCAGGCAAAGTTGCAGGCACGACAGATTCAGGCCCAGCATTTCCTGCCTCACCAGAATCTCTACACCTTTACGGGAGAGGTAGAGGCAAAGGGCGTGGGTACTGATTTCCTGTCGCCTCGAACCCGACTGATGGCGAAAGCCAAGGTTAACCAGGTACATTATGACCAGTATCAGTTGCATGACATGGTGGCTGATGCGCAGGTTGCCAACGGTAGAATTCATGCCAAGCTGGATAGTAGGAATGATCTGCTGAATGGTAACATCGCCGTGGATGCCCTGGCTAATACCAAGAAGTTGCAGGCTACACTGGTGGCAGATGTGCGCCATGCCGATATGTATCAGTTGAAGATTGCCGATAAGCCAGTGGATGTTTCGCTATGTGGTCAGATCGATGTTCATTCCGATCTGAAGGATAGTCACAAGGTATGGGCTAACCTGGATGATATCACCGTAAGGACAGAAAAGAAAGTCTATCGCCCAGTAGGTGTGAAGGTAGATATCCTGACCGATAGAGATACCACCCATGCCATAGCAGAGTGTGGAGATTTCCGTCTGAACATGGATGCGCATGGAGGCTACGAGAAACTCCTGCACAGAGTTACCGGTTTGCAGAAGGAATTATGGAAGCAGCTCAAGAACCGTCGCATTGATCAGGTGATGATTCGCAACAATTTCCCTAGCGGACATATCTACCTTTCTACAGGTAAGGATAACTTCATTTCCCGATTCATCGAATATATGGGTTACCATTTCAAGTCGGTGGAGATGGAGCTGAATGCCTCGCCTGTGGCAGGACTCGAAGGATATATGAACATAGACTCCCTGGTGGCGAGTGGCATGCAGCTGGATACCATCCGTGCCATGGTTCATACGCAGGGAGATACCATCCGCTATTCTGCCCGTGTTCAGAACAATAAGCACAATCCGCAGTATGTGTTCCGTGCTTTGGTAGATGGCGAGGTACAGGAGCATGGCTCCAATATCAAGGCTCGCCTCTATGATGCATCCAATAAGTTGGGTGTAGATGTGGGACTCGCTGCCATGTTGCAGCCTAATGGTGTGAAAGTGTCTCTGATAGATACCCATCCGATATTGGGTTATAAGGAGTTCGTAGCCAATGATTCCAACTATGTGATGTTGAGTGATGACGGACGTGTATCTGCCGATCTGGTGCTGAAGGCAGCAGCGGGCAATATGGGTATGCGTGTCTATTCCAACGATAAGAACGAGGATGCCCTGCAGGATATCACCGTCAGCATGAGCAGGTTCAATCTGGACAAGGTGCTGAGTGTGATTCCGTATATGCCGGATATCACGGGTATCATGGATGGTGACTTCCACTTTATCCAGACCAAGGAAGAACTTTCTGTTTCTTCTAATCTGAAGATAGATAACATGACCTACGAGAAATGTCCGATGGGCAATGTGGGCTCGGAGTTTACCTATATGCCAAAGAGTGACGGTTCTCACTATGTAGATGCCATCCTTACCTATGAGGGTGATGAGGTGGCAACTGTTACGGGTACATACAAGTCGGAAGGTGCCGGCGATCTGGATGCAGAGGTAGGATTAGAGAAGCTTCCTTTGCACTTTATCAATGGTTTTGTACCTGATCAGCTTATCGGATTGAAGGGATATGGCGAAGGTGCCCTGAAGATGAAGGGTGCCTTGAGCAATCTTGATATCGATGGTGAGGTATATCTCGATTCTGCTTATCTGGTAAGTGTGCCATACGGTATTTCCATGCGATTTGCCAACGATCCAGTGCGCATTACAGACAGTAAGCTGCTCTTCGAGAACTTCATGATGTATGCCAACAATGAGAGTCCGCTCAATATCCAGGGTGCCCTCGACTTCACGGATGTGGAGAATATGAAGCTGAATATCCGGATGAGAGCGCAGGACTTCCTGCTGATTGATGCAGAGGAGAATGCCCGCTCCGAGGCATTCGGCAAGGCGTATGTCAACTTCTTCGGAAGCATGCAGGGCTCATTGTCTAATCTGAAGATGATGGGTAAGCTGGATGTACTAGGCAAGACCAATATGACCTATATCTTGCGTGAGTCGGAACTCACTACCGATAACCAGCTGGAGGAACTGGTAAAGTTTACCAATTTCAAGAGTGGCAAGGAGGTTGTGGTTCTGAAGCCTACGCTGGATGGTTTCGATATGTTGCTGAGTATGTCAATCGATGAGTCGGCGCGTATTCTCTGTGCCTTGAATGCCGATAAGACCAATTATGTGGATCTGATGGGAGGAGGCAATTTGCAGATGCGGTACAATACGGCTGACGGTATCCGGCTGACGGGTCGATATACCCTGAATGATGGTGAGATGAAGTACTCTCTGCCTATCATTCCATTGAAGACCTTTAATATCCAGGATGGAAGCTATATCCAGTTTACGGGTGATCCGTTTAATCCTACCCTGAATATTACGGCAACGGAGGATATCAAGACTACCGTCAACGAGGGTGAGGGTAGTGGACGCTCGGTGGATTTCATCTGTGGTGTGAAGCTGAGTCAGACTCTGGAGAAACCGGGTATCCAGTTTATCATCTCGGCATCCAACGACCAGACCATCCAGGATGAGTTGAATTCGATGAGTATAGAGGAGCGAGGCAAGATAGCCATCACGATGCTGGCTTCGGGTATGTATCTGGCGAGTGGAACCACCAGTTCGTTCTCGATGAATACCGCCCTGACTTCATTCCTCAACTCCGAGATCAATAACATTGCAGGTACAGCCATGCGAAGCATCGGACTCGATGTGGGTATGTCGGTGGATAACCAGACCAATGCCTCTGGCGGAACGCATACCGACTACAACTTCAAGTTCGCCAAGCGATTCTTCAATAATCGCCTGAGTTTCTCTGTGGGTGGACAGGTTTCAACCGGTGCAGAACTGGAGAATGCCAACAAGAATGAGTCTTTCTTCAACAATGTGGAGGTTCAGTATCGTCTCAACGAAGGAGCCAGCATGTATGTAAGAGCCTTCTATAATGCCAATACCTACGATTGGCTGGATGGTCAGATTGGGGAGTATGGCGGCGGTTTCACCTGGCGCAGAAAACTCTCCAAGTTCTCGGATATCTTCAGATGGAAGACTGAGAAGCAGCAGGTGCCTGCAGATTCTCCGATGCTGCGAACCCGCAAGGATTCAGTGATGCTGCGAACCCGCAAGGATTCTGTTATTAGAAACAACGAAAAATAAGCTAGTGAATATGAGAAAGAAGAATCGACTTCACCTTATTATATATATAGCGGCAGCGGTGATGCTGTTCAGCTTCCTGTTTACAGGGTGCTCTTCTACGAGTGCCCTGAAGGAAAACGAGCAGCTGTTTACCGGTTTGAAGCCTATAGAATACTCCAACTACGAGGCGAATACCTATGCCGACTCGGTGAAGGAAGAGATGGAGTTTGCTCTTGCATCAGCCCCGACGGGAGCTTTTATGGGAAGCAGCTATTTCCGTACTCCGTTTCCTGTCCGTCTGTGGATATGGAATGCTTTCTCTCCGTCGGATGATGCTCTTTCCAGATGGATTACCAAGGTGTTCGGTTCGAAACCTAAGCTGATGGAGAATGTGAATCCGAAGTTGAGAGCACAGGTAGCTGAGCATCAGCTCGACAAGTTGGGCTATTTCAATGGCAAGGTAGATTACGAAGTGATCACCCAGAGCAATCCGAAGGAAGCCAAGGTGGCTTATAAGGTGAATATGGGACATTTGTGGAGATTGGATTCCGTGGCTTATCTCAACTTCCCGGAACATGGCAAGCAGCTCATCGATTCTACGATGTCGCAGGCCGTCATCAGAAAGGGAAGCCCGTTCAATGTCTCCAATCTGGAGCAGGAGCGTCAGCGACTCACCCGTCTTTTCCGCAACCATGGCTATTACTTCTATCAGAATGGCTATGCTTCTTATCTTGCAGATACCGTGAATACGTCCGGCAAGGTGAACCTCCGCCTGTCGATGGTGGACAGCATTGAGCCGGAAGCAACCCGACAGTGGTATATCGGCAATATCAATATCAACTTCAAGAAGCAGTTCATGGAGGAGATGACCGATAGCTTCGTGCGTCGCTATCTGAGTTTCAGATATGCGGGTAAGAAGATGCCGATTCGTGCCGGAGTAGTGCTCAGGGAGTTGAAGCTCCGACCACGAAAGCTTTATATGGTGGATGATGAAAATACGGCAAAGGCAGGATTGCAGTCGATGGGACTCTTCAGTTATACCAACCTGCAGTTTGTGCCTAGAAGCACTCAGGTTTTGGACAGCCTGGGAAATGTGCAATATTGCGATACTCTGGATGCCAACATCGATCTGGTGTTCGACAAACCCTACGATTTCTATGTAGAAGCCAACGCCAAGGGCAAGACTACCGGTAGGGTAGGTCCGGAGCTGGTGGTGGGTCTGACCAAGCGCAATGCCTTCCGGGGTGGTGAGAAGCTGGATATCAACTTCCATGGTTCTCATGAGTGGCAGACCATCACGGGACAGGGGGGAAGTTCCAACAAGATTAATTCCTATGAGTTCGGATCGGATGTCACGCTGTCGTTCCCAAGCATCATCACTCCTTGGAATGCTTTCCGCACGATGGCACAGAATGAGCGCAGATTCCGCCGAGGTCATATCCCTCGCCGTTACTACGGTACGCCGAATACCACCATCAAGGCATCTATGAACATCCTGAACCGTGCTGGCTATTTCCGCCGTCATGTGGCTGGAGGAGAGTTGACCTATGATTGGGCAACCTCTTATCAGCATCGCCATTCGTTCAGTCCGCTGATTCTTTCGTATGAGTATATGAACTATACTTCTCCGAAGTTCGACAGCATCATGAATAACAATGTGTATGTGGCAACTTCGATGGCCGACCGTTTCATCCCGAAGATGAGCTATACCTACACCTATCGCAGTGCGCAGAAATACCGCAATCCTATCGTGTGGTCAACTACGGTGAGCGAAGCCGGCAACATTCTGTCGCTGGGTTATCTTGTAGCTGGCAGGAAATGGAACGACAAGGGTAAGACGATGTTCAAGAACGAGTATTCTCAGTTCTTCAAGCTGGAAACAGATTTCGTGAAGTATTGGAAGCTGAATGAAACATCCACCCTGGTGGGACATCTGAATGCCGGAATGATCTGGAGTTACGGCAATTCGAGTCAGGCACCTTATACGGAGATGTTCTATGTAGGTGGAGCCAACAGTATCCGTGCCTTCAGTGTGCGAGGTGTCGGACCAGGCGAGCAAGACTACAGTGCCCTGAGTAACAAGTATGCCAACATCCTTCGTACGGGAGACATCAAGTTCCAGGCGAATCTGGAATACCGTCCTAAGATCTGGGGCGATCTTTATGGTGCTCTGTTCCTGGATGCCGGTAATGTCTGGATGAAGGATGCCGATTTGTCCTCTTTCGAGGCCTTCAAGTTTGATAAGTTCTACAAGCAGCTGGCTGTAGGCACTGGAGTGGGTATCCGCTACGATATGGGAATGTTTGTGGTTCGAGTGGATTGGGGAATCGGTTTGCATCTGCCATACGATACAGGTAAGAGCGGATTCTACAACATCCCAAGTTTCAAGAAGAACCAGAGCTTGCATTTGGCTGTGGGCTATCCGTTCTAGCATCATTTGTCAGTGGGCTATCCGTTCTAGCCCCGGTTTTTGGGGGTGAAGCTCCATAAATCTGTCAAATATTGATGTAAATCAAAAAAAAGTAGGAAAAGATGCTGCTAGGTGCATTTTTTTTATTACTTTTGCAGGTGATTAAACGTAAATATCAACTATTAAATAAAAATATAGATTATGAAACCTACATTATTGCTTTTGGCTGCTGGTATGGGTAGCCGTTATGGTGGCTTGAAACAGCTCGATGGTCTGGGCCCTAATGGTGAGACTATTATGGACTACAGTATCTACGATGCTATTCAGGCTGGTTTTGGTAAGATCGTTTTCGTTATCCGCAAGGATTTCGAGGATCAGTTCCGCGAGAAAATCCTCTCTAAGTACGAGGGCCATATCCCAGCAGAGCTTTGCTTCCAGTCTTTGGATGCACTCCCAGAAGGATTCAGCGTACCTGAGGGTCGCGAGAAGCCATGGGGTACCAACCACGCAGTGTTGATGGCAAAGGACGTTATCAAGGAGCCTTTCTGCGTAATCAACTGCGATGACTTCTACAACCGTGACTGCTTCATGGTTATCGGCAAGTTCCTCTCTGAGCTTCCAGAGGGTAGCACCAACAAGTATGCTATGGTAGGTTTCCGCGTAGGCAACACCTTGAGCGAGAACGGTACAGTAGCTCGTGGTATCTGCTCTAAGGATGAGAACGAGAACCTGACAACTTGTGTAGAGCGCACCGAGATCATGCGTATCAATGGTGAGGTATCTTACAAGGACGAGGAAGGCAAGTGGGTTGCTGTAGGCGACAACACTCCTGTGTCTATGAACGTATGGGGCTTTACTCCAGATTACTTCGCTCACAGCGAGGCTTACTTCAAGGAGTTCCTGAGCGATCCTAAGAACATGGAGAACAAGAAGGCAGAGTTCTTTATCCCATTGATGGTCAACAAGCTCATCAACGAGGGTACATCTACCGTTAAGGTACTCGATACCACCAGCAAGTGGTTTGGTGTAACTTATGCAGCCGACCGTCAGAGTGTAGTAGATAGAATCCAGGGTCTCATCGACGAGGGTGTATATCCTAACAAGCTCTTCTAATTCTATTAGATGGATATTCAATTAGATATTTTAAACGAAAAGGAAGCCGCTATTCTCCGAGAGACGATAGCGGCTTCTCAGCATATTGTCATCTGTGCCCACAAGTCACCGGATGGCGATGCTATTGGCTCATCTTTGGGATGGGCTTATTTTTTGCGCTCTCTGGGTAAGAGCCCTGTCATCTGTGTGCCTGATATGATACCGGATGCCCTTTCCTGGTTGCCTGGTAGTGATGATATCGTGAGATACGACAAGTATCCCGACAAGGTGCAGCAGGCTTTTGATGAGGCTGATCTGGTATGCTGCGTGGATTTCGGCAGCACTGGCAGACTGGATGAGATGGATCATGTGCTTGCTGGCTGCAAGGCACAGCGTGTTGTCATCGACCATCATCTGGCTCCTAACCTGGAGGCTAAGCTGATGATTTCGCAGCCACATGCCAGCAGCGCCAGCGAACTGGTGTTCCGTGTGATATGGCAGTTGGGTGGTTTCCCTGAGTTGGATAAGACCTGGGCTACCTGCGTATATTGCGGTATGATGACTGATACGGGTGGATTCACCTATAACTCTACCAATCCGGACATCTACTACATCATCTGCCAGCTGCTTACCAAGGGTATCGACAAGGATAAGATCTATCGCAGCGTCTTCAACAACGCCCGTGTTTCTGCAGTCCGCTTCCGCGGTCATCTGATGAACGAGAAGCTGCAGGTCATCGAGTCGCTCCATGCCAGTTACTATACCGTAACCCGCAAGGAGATGAAGGAGTATGATTTCATCAAAGGCGATCTGGAAGGATTGGTGAACGTGCCTCTTACCATCAGAGGTCACAAGCTCTCCATCTCGCTCCGAGAGGATACCGACGTGGATAACCGCGTATTGGTGAGTCTCCGTTCTGTGGATGATTTCCCATGCAATAAGATGGCGGAGCAGTTCTTCAATGGTGGTGGTCATCGCAACGCATCAGGCGGCAAGCTGCTTTGCAGTATAGAGGAGGCAGAGAAGATTGCCCAGAAGGCAATTCTTGCCTTTGCCGATTTGCTGAGATAAGGAGGCTTTTGCGCCTGAAAAAACAGAGAAATAAGGAAAAACAACCCCGAAAGAGGCATTAGGATGATAATAAGTGATAAATAATAATAAAATCATCCTATACTTCTCGGTGTTGTCTTTTCTTTTTTGTACCTTTGCCCAATAAATTAGAATTTAGTAAAAGGAATGAAGAAATTTTTGTTTGCCATCATGGCTATAGCAGCACTTTTCTCGTTTGCTGCATGTAACGATACTGAGACTTATAAGGATTTGCGTGACCGCGAGTTGGACTCTATCAGTTCTTTCTTGCGTCATGAAAACGTGAAGGTCATTTCAGAAGAGGAATTCAAGAATCGTTGGGAGAAGAAGCAGAAGGACAACAGCGTGGTTCTTACTGATACTTCCAAGAACAACAACGAGTATGTGCTCTTCAACAGCAACGGTATCTATATGCAGGTATTGGAAATGGGCTGTGGCGACTATATCAAGATGGGCGAGACTACCGATGTGCTCGTTCGTTTCTCTGAATACAATCTGAATACCGCAGCAGAGATGAGTCGCAACTCTTTGCAGTTGAGCAATAATCTGAAGCAGTATTCTTTCTATACTGATAAGATGACCGTGACCAATAATTCCGGCACTTTCACCGGTACTTTTGATGTGAATAGCAGCTTGATGGCAGCCACTTACAACAAAAACTACTCCGGCGGTTATAGTGGAACAGTACCTAGTGGCTGGCTGGTTCCTTTCAGTTGGGTAAAGATTGGTCGTGGTAATGCCGAGGGCGAGAGAATAGCTCACGTTCGTCTGGTAGTTCCTCATACCTATGGTACTACAGCGGCATCAGGAAGCGTATATGCCTGCCTCTATGATTTAACCTTGCAGAGAGGCAGATAAGATAATTTCATTTTAAAAAGATATTATTATGACACTGATTAAGTCTATTTCTGGTATCCGTGGAACCATCGGCGGTCCAGCGGGCGATACTTTGAATCCGCTCGACATCGTCAAGTTTACATCTGCTTACGCTACATTCATCCGTCGTAGCGGTGCTTCTAAGAGCAACACCATCGTGGTTGGCCGGGATGCACGTATCTCAGGCGAGATGGTAAAGAATGTTGTTTGTGGAACTTTGATGGGTATGGGTTACGATGTATTGAACATCGGCCTGGCTACTACTCCTACTACAGAGTTGGCTGTAACCATGAGTGGGGCTGCCGGTGGTATCATCATCACAGCTTCTCATAACCCACGCCAGTGGAATGCGCTCAAGCTTCTCAACGAGAAGGGTGAGTTCCTGACTGCTGCCAATGGTAGCGAGGTATTGAGCATTGCTGAGAAGGAAGACTTCGAGTATGCTGATGTTGATTCTCTCGGAAAATATACAGAAGATAATACCTTCAACAAGCGCCATATCGACTCAGTGCTTGCATTGAAGCTCGTGGATGTTGAGGCTATCAAGAACGCTCATTTCAAGGTTTGTGTAGATGCCATCAACTCTGTAGGTGGTGTTATTCTCCCAGAGTTGCTCGATGCACTCGGCGTAGAATATACATTCCTGAATGCTGAGCCTACCGGTGATTTTGCTCACAACCCAGAGCCGTTGGAGAAGAACCTCGGCGGTATTATGGATGAGTTGAAGAAGGGTGGCTACGATATGGGTATCGTTGTTGACCCAGACGTTGACCGCCTGGCATTCATCTGCGAGGATGGTAAGATGTTTGGCGAGGAATATACCCTGGTAAGTGTAGCTGATTATGTATTGAGCAAGACTCCAGGTAATACTGTCAGCAACCTTTCATCTACCCGTGCGCTTCGCGATGTAACCGAGAAGCATGGTGGTTCTTATTGTGCTTCTGCCGTAGGCGAGGTGAATGTAACTACCAAGATGAAGGATGTTCACGCAGTGATTGGTGGCGAAGGCAATGGTGGAGTTATCTATCCAGAGAGCCACTATGGTCGTGATGCCCTCGTTGGTATCGCACTCTTCCTGAGCAGTCTGGCTCATAAGGGTTGCAAGGTAAGCGAGCTTCGTGCCAGCTTCCCTAACTACTTCATCGCCAAGAACCGCATCGACCTGACCGCTTCTACCGATGTAGATGCTATCCTCGTCAAGGTGAAGGAGCTGTATGGCAAGGAGAAGGATGTAACTGTTACTGATATCGATGGCGTGAAGCTCGACTTCCCTGACAAGTGGGTTCACCTTCGCAAGAGTAACACCGAGCCAATCATCCGCGTATATAGCGAGGCTTCTACCATGGAGCAGGCTGATGAGCTTGGAAAGAAGCTCATGCAGGTAGTTTATGATATGCAGTAAGATACTGTATTATATATAAGATATTGTATATATATAAGATACTGTATTTATATAAAAAACGACTTCCAACAATTATAGGCAGCAATGCTTATAAGCGTTGGAAGTCGTTCTCGTTTATAAAAGTTCCGGCTCGATATGCAGGAAAACTTATTGCTCAGCCAGCTCCTTCATGGCATCATTCAATGTATTGAACAGTACATTGATGTTTTCCTCCTGGTTCTTGCACGCCTCCTTGAAGAGAGCGACAGGATCTTCTGAATCGCCCTTCAGCGGAGCCTCGTTCAGGAGGATGTTCACATTGTTCAGCAGCATACCGTGCAGGGTAGGCATGTGAAGCTGAGGCTGGGTTCCCTCCTTGCTGCCACATTTCAGTCCGGCAGCGTAAGCCTTCACGATGATGCGCACCAGCAGATGGATAGCCATCGGTTCATCGGCAAGGCTGATGAGTACACCATGGGTATAATCGCGTACGTGCTCCTCTATGCTTGTAAACTTACCCTGCAGGAGCCAGGTGAAGTTGCGCTTGTATTCAGCTTCCATTGCCTTGTACAGCTGGTTTGATTTGCAGGCGATGCGCAGATAGTCGAGCATGGTAGGCTCGAAGGTAGGATCGGTCTTCTTCATGCTCTCGAAATTCTTCTGCATGCGCTCGTTAGCCTCTTCCGCACTCTTGTAGTTGAGTCGTACGAGGGTAGAGAACATGATGTCGAAGAAGTACTGGTTCACTTCTCCATAGTGTTCCAGCATCATCTGCTTCACTTCTTTGGGGTCGTTCTTCTTCTGGAAGTCATCGCCGCCAACCGCAGCATCCATGATGCCGCGTGCGTATGCCTCGAAGAATCCTCTTACGAAAGAGGCTACAGCCTGATAACTATTGATTCTCTTGCTCATTGTCTTTTGAATGTTTTAATCAAAAATGATTTAATCAAAATGTTTTAATCAAAGATGATTTAATCAAAAATCTTAAATTCATATCCCTGTTCCATCAGCCATTCTATGGATTGTGGAAGTGCCGTCTTCAGCTTGTCGATGCTCTTCAGCGAGTCGTGGAAGGTGATGATGCTGCCGTTGCGGGCATATTTCTTCACATTGTTCACCACATCTTCTGCCGTCATCCACTTGGAATAATCTCGGGTCACCACATCCCACATGATTACCTTGTAAGTGCGGTGCAGCCACCAGTACTCGCTCTGTCGCATCCAGCCGTGAGGTGGACGGAAGAGATGGGCATGGATGATGTCATTCGCCTTGTTGGTGTTGAGCACGTAGGAGATGACACGATGCTTGAAGGCACCGATATGATTGAAGGTATGGTTACCTATCTGATGCCCCTCTGCTACAATCTGGTTGTAGAGATCGTGGTTGCGCAATACGTTTTCGCCCACCATGAAGAAGGTAGCCTTGATATTGTACTTTCTCAAGGTTTCCAGGATGAATGGGGTGGATTCGGGAATCGGACCATCATCGAATGTGAGATACACCGAATGGTCGTTCTTGTCCATTCTCCATATTGCCTTCGGATATAACCATCTGAGCCATTTGGCTGGTTGCTCTATGAACATAGGAATAACTTGATTAGGGGATGATACAAAAAGGGAGACCTAGCAAAAACGCCAGGTCTTCCTTGATATTCTTTATTTTACTGATTGCCCTGTGGCATGCTGCCGCCTCTGCCGCGATAGAGTGTATAGAGAGCATTGAGTTGCTTTTCATAACTCTTCTGCAACTGAGGGCTTACCATACCAGCCACATCGCAGATGCTCTGCATAATCATGATCTGACGGATGCAGTCGTTCTGGCTCTGCAGGAAGCGGTCGTTGGACAATGAGAGGTAATAGTTGAGATACTGGTAAGCATTCTTCCAGACAGCCTCTACATATTCCTTACCCTTTGCCTTCTGACCGGTGAGCAGCCAGCCGCGAGCCATATCCAGTCCACCGCTCATATAATCGAGGGTGACATTGTATGCCGGAATCTCCACATCAGCCTTCTTCAGGATGTTGATAGCCTTCTGGTTCTTGCCGTCGGCGATGAGCTGGAGGGCTGTCTGGGCGAGCAGGCGACGGTGGGTATAGCACATACGCATGGTAGTCTCGTCGATATAGAGTCCCTTCTGCTTCAGGTTACCGAACTTGAATCGGGTCATGATGTTATGGTAGGTCTTCTCAGCATCGAAGTTCTTCGCACCTGGCTTGTTGGTGGTGAACGGAGTGATACGGTTGGCAAGACCCTCCTGTACGAAGTTGTCGCCAAGGTTCATATAGTTCTCCTGTCCCACGGTAAGAGCCACGTAGATAGGACGTGTCCAGTTGCACTGTGACAGCATTTCGAGCATCATCAGGTCGCCCTTGTAGAGAGCATTCTTGCCTGCGAGTGAAATCACCATCTTGTCTGGGATGGTATCAGAAGCCATCATCATGCCGCTCTTCTTCACAGCCTCCTTGTCGATTGTTACATAGACGGTGTCTGTAGGGATGAAGTGCATGTCTGAGTTCTTGCTGCGTACCCAGTACTTCAGGATGTTCTTGAGCTCGAAAGGCTCATCACCAAACTGCTTCTTGGCATTCACCGGATCCTGCTTGTAGAAGTCGAGAATCTGCTGCTTAGCCTCTGGCTGGATAGAAACATACTCGTTGGTACCCGAACAGAAGTCGAGACGTGGCCAGGTGATTGGTACGGATGGTGAGTTGTATGCAGGACGCATCATCTGGTCGATATACCAGTCGGTCTGCAGATAGCTCAGGTTACATACGCGGGCATCTGTACCTACGCCTTCTACCTCCTGGTTGTACCAGAGTGGGAAGGTATCGTTATCACCATTGGTGAAGATGATAGGGTTGCCTTTCTCCTGGAGCGACATCAGATAGTTCTGGCCGAAGTCGCGGCAGGTGTAACGTCCTGAACGGTCGTGGTCATCCCAGGTCTGTGATGCCATCTGGATAGGAACGAGCAGGGTTACCACAGCCACGATAGCTGTTACGGCAGTACCGCTGAGCTTCATCTTCTCCTTCAGAAGGTCGATGATGGCGAGAACGCCAAGACCGCACCAGATAGCGTATGCATAGAATGAACCGGCGTAGGCATAGTCACGCTCACGTGGCTGCATAGGAGTCTGGTTCAGATAGAGCACGATGGCAAGACCTGTCATGAAGAACAGGAAGAATACCACCCAGAACTGCTGGATACCTACAGGGAGAATCTCCTCTGTCTCCACGCCGTTCTTGATGACCTTGCGCTTGCGGGTGTACCAAGCCTGCCAGAAGAGACCGATGAGACCGAGAATCAGCGGCATGCAGTAGAACACGTTGTGTCCCTTGTTTGCCTTCAGGTCGTCTGGCATTTTGCTCTGGTCGCCATAGAGAGCGTCATCGATGAATGAGAAACCGGTAATCCAGTTACCGTGCTCAGGTTCACCGTTGCCCTGGATATCGTTCTGGCGTCCGGCAAAGTTCCACATAAAGTAGCGCCAGTACATGAAGTTGCACTGATAGGAGAGGAAGAAACGGATGTTCTCCATCTGGGTAGGAACCTTCACCATCATGTTCTCGCCACAACGGTCGTAAGGCACCTGGTTACCCTCTACGCCACCCATCCAGTCTTCGTATGCCTGGGCATGAGCCGAACTGTGCATACGTGGGAAGAGCATATTCTGTGCATATACATACTTGTTCTTATGGCTTACTACGAAGTAAGAGTCCTTCTCATCGGCAGAAGCCTTCTCCTTGCGCTGATAAACAGGTGCACCTTCCTTCGTCACAGGCTTGCACATGTTGCCGTCAGCTTCGAGAGCCACCTGAGAAGTGTAAGCCTGACCATAGAGCAATGGAGTATCGCCATACTGGTCGCGGCTCAGATAACTGCCCAGGGTGAAGATATCCTCAGGAGAGTTCTGGTCCATAGGAGGGTTGGCAGATGAACGGATCACGATGAGCGCATAGCTTGAGTAACCGATCATCAGCATCAGCATGCAGAGCAATGCTGTGTTCTTGATGCGTGCAGAGATGAGAGGCAGCAGCTGCATCTTCTTCTTCTCGATGCCTGTAGCCTGGTCAACGCCGGTTACTACTTCCTTCTTGCGCTTGTAGTTGAGTACAAACCAGAGGATAGCCAGGATGATGATGCCGGTGATGACTGCGCTCCATCCATATCCGAAGAATGGGATGCCGAGCATGCCGAAACCGAGAACGAAGGCGATGTTCTGCTTCTTCTCGTTCTTCTCTGATGCATTGTAGGTCTCGTAGATACCCCAGATAACAGAGGCTACGAGGCAGATGATATATACGATTTCACCGGTATTGAATGGGCAGCCGAGTGTATTGACGAAGAACAGCTCAAACCATCCGCCTACAGTGATGATGCCTGGAACCACACCATAAAGTACGGCTACTACCACCAGGAATGAAAGGAAGAGCGCCATGAGCGAACCCTTCAGGTTGGCATGAGGCACTTTCTTGTAGTAATATACCAGTACGATGGCTGGGATGCAGAGCAGGTTGAGCAGGTGCACACCGATACTCAGACCGGTCATATAGGCGATGAGCACGAGCCATCGGTCGCTATGAGGTTCGTCGGCATGGTCTTCCCACTTCAGAATCAGCCAGAATACCACAGCGGTGAAGGCAGAAGAGAAGGCGTAAACTTCACCCTCTACAGCAGAGAACCAGAAGGTATCGCTGAAGGTGTAGATGAGTGCGCCCACCATACCAGATGCCTCGATGGCAATCAGCTTGCTGGTGGTCATCTCCTTCCAGTCGCCGATGATGAGCTTGCGTGCCAGATGGGTGATGGTCCAGAAGAGGAACATGATGCAGACGGCACTGAGGAGTGCGCTCATCGTATTCACCATCTTGGCTACCTGCGTGGTATCACTGGCGAAATGTGTGAAGAAATTGCCCATGAGCATGAAGAATGGTGCCCCAGGTGGGTGACCGATCTCCTGCTTGTAGGCAGTTGTAATAAACTCAGGACAGTCCCAGAAGCTGGCTGTCGGTTCAATTGTGGAGCAATATACGAATGCCGCAATGATGAATGCGACCCATCCGAAGATATTGTCCACTAATCTGTACTGTTTCATTATTGTTTAAACTTTAATGTATTATATTTCTATGTTTCCTATTATATAATGTGTATAAAACGTTGCAAAGATACTAAAAAGTAAAGAGATAGCGTAGGATTGCTTCTCTTTTTTAGGTTATATTAAATTTAAATAGGTGATGTTGTAGAAAAATAAGCATTAGGATGGGATATTTATTACGTCGCCACGTATGAAATATTACGTCCCGACGTAGGAATTCCTGCGTCGGGACGTAATAAAAAGGGGGTAAAATGTTATTTAAAGCGGTATGTATTATACATTCAGGAAATGCTCTTCCAGCTTTTCTCTTGGCATATCTGCCGTATCGTGATAATGCAGGTGCTGGTTTACACAGGCGATATGCTTCACGTTGTTGAGCACTTCGGCTACATCGTGACTGACGATGATGATGGCGCATTCCTTGTTGATCTGTTCCAGCATCTCGTACATCTGCTTTTGGAATCGGCGGTCGATGTAGGTGTTAGGCTCATCGAGAATCACGACATCGGGCTTTGATACGATGGCACGGGCGAGGAGCACTCGCTGAAGCTGACCGCCGCTGAGGGCAGCGATGTGTCGGTCTTTGAATTCCGTCAGCTGCATGCGCTCCAGGGTATCGAGCACCTGCTGGTGCTGTGCCTGGGTGTATCGTGAAAAGAGACCTTTGGTCTTGCTGAGTCCGGCAAGTACAACTTCATATACAGAGATAGGAAACTGCTTGTCGAGCTGGTTGTATTGTGGGAGATAGCCCATCGAAATCTCCTTTGTTTCTTCAACTTTTGCTTTGCCGTTTTCATCAAGAACCGTTTCCCCGCTCTCATCTTTCACTTTTCTGAAGTATCTGATGGTTCCTTCCGTAGGTTTCATCAGTCCCAGAATGAGGCGCATGAGGGTAGTCTTGCCACCACCGTTTGGTCCGATGATGCCAAGATAATCGTCTTGATATACGGTGAGATTTACGTCGCTGAGCACCTGCTTGCCGTCATATCCGGCAGATAGGTGCTCGATTTCGATTAACTTTGAACTTTGAGTTTTGAACATTGAACTTTATGATTAGTTATTGTTCTTTATACTTTTTATAAAATATTGGCGGGCTTACTTGCCAACAACTATTTCTTTGCCCAGTACTGCGGCTGCTGCTTCCTGCATCGCCCGGTTCCAGTCGCCCTGCAATGGATTGATATTCATTGGCTTGGTGTGGCTCTCTTTGATGAAAGTTGTGGTGTTGCGGTTGGCAAATTCAGCTTGTATCAGGCAGAACTTGATATTCTCTTTTCGGGCTCTCTGGATGAGGCTCTTCAGCTGGGCAGCACTAGGCTCCCTGCCTTCTTCCTCTATGGCAAGCTGCTCCAGCTGGTAATCACGGGCAAAATAGGTGAGGATAGGGTGGTAAATCACAAACTTGCGTACCAGGTCTGGGTCCTTTTTGAAGCTCTCCCTGATGGTGCTGTCTCTCTTGTCGATGATGCTGAGCAGCGACTGATAGTTCTTCTCGAAGAACGCCTTGTTCTTCGGCTCCAGTTGGCAGAGCGCCTTGAGGATGTTGCTGGCTATGATGCGGGCGTTGCTGCAACTCATCCATACGTGCGGGTCGATATTGCCACCCGGAGTCTTGGCAGGCTTGATGCCCACGGAAGTATCTATCACTTTCATATCTGGAGCGTTGTCCTGCAGCTTCTTCATCCAGGTCTGCTCAAAACCGATGCTGCCCACTTTCAGATAGAGGGCACTCTTCGAAAGTTCCATCATCTGCTGGGCGTATGGCTCGTAAGTCTCCGGGTTGTTGCCATTCGATACCATCACGTTGACATCCACCTTGCCTTTGGCAATTTGATCTACGAAATACTTGTAGGGTGAAATCGTAACTGTAACTGTAACCGCAGGCTTCTCTGTTCCGGAAGCCTTTCCCGAATCTGCCTGTTTCTGAGGTGTACCCTTACATCCGGCAAGAATAACACATAATATAATAAGGTATAGAAATCTCTTCATATATTAAAATCTTCTTATGTTATAAATCTGCTTATATGTTTATACAATGAAGCTGAGACCATAAACCAATAGGATATATCTCAGCACTTTTCCGATGGTGATGCTGATGGTAGAGATGATGATATTGGCTCTTGTCAGCCCCAGCACGATGGTGATGGCGCTTCCCAATATAGGGATGAAGGCGAAGAAGCCCATCCAGGCACCTCTATCAGCCATGAATCTTTCTGCCTGATCCAGTTTCTCCTTCTTCACGTGCAGATATTTCTCTATCCATTCCATCTTGCCCAGTCTGCCCACACCATAGTTGAACAGTGAGCCCAATACATTTCCTATGCTGCCATATATCACCAGAGGGATGGGATCCAAACCTGCTGCCTGCAAGCCCGACATCACTACCTCGCTGCTGAAAGGAAAGAAACTGCCGGCAAGAAAGGCGGAAACAAGCATGCCCCAATAGCCCCAGTTGATTAAAAAGTCTATTATGTAACCCATTGAATATTATTTGTTTAATATTCTTGATGCAGCGTTTCGCTGCATCAAGTCTATCTCTGAATAACTCTTATCCCAGAATCAATCTTATCCCTGAATAGCCTGCAGAAATACCGTTTCTGGAATGAAGATATTATATAGCAATATCAATACCATGATGATCAGCGCCGAGATAAAGACGATGTTCGCCACTTTTCCCTTGGTATAGGTGATGAAGTGAGCGGTGAGTGGTGCCGTATTTACAATCATGATGCTGCTCAACTCCTTGATATGCTGAGGCTGCAGGATGATGAAGGCAAGACTCACATAGTTGATCAGAATGAATGAATTGTAGATCATTCGGGTACGGATCTTATCTGCATAAGAGGTATGCAGGAAGTGTATGCTGCCTAATGTGCTCAGGATGATGAGGAACAGGAGATTCACCACCTCGTGGTCGGTAACCTGCGAATAATCGAACAGATCCTGATAGTTGATGAATTCTGCAAAATGACTGATCAGTCCATCTATATTATTGGTGTAGGCGAAGTAACCCGCTGAGAACCAGTACGGCATGATGAGACCGATGATAGATGCAAAGAAGTTTCTGATGCTGAAGGAATTGGTGAATACCATCATCATCAGCCACAGGAAGGGCAGGAAATATCCCACCTGGATGAACACCAGTGAGGCGAGTCCTACGCAGAAGAAGGCATAGAAGGTCCATCCTGCCGCCCGCCTGTCCTGGTAACTGTTCCAGATGATGAGGTAGAAGGCGATGGAGCACATCGTCACGATGCTTGCCTTGAAGGAGGGTGTAGGCAGAGAGGTCATGGTGATGAACACCAGGAAACTGCAGGACACCATTCGGCTGTAGGTTCGCATCAGGGAATTATGGTTGTTGAGCTCCACCATCAGCAGGGTAGAGAGAATGGTGAAGGCGAACTGCACCCAAATGTTAGCTACTAAAAAACCTACAGCAACCCATACCAAGGCGGCAAGGGTTGCTGTTACAGGTAGAGCGTAGCGGCTAGCCGCCACTTTATTTTGAAAAGTTTTCTTTCTTAACATTATCCGTTAAAATTAAGCTTTTGCCCTTAAAGATCCTGTCCGATATCAGAGCGGAAGTACTTGTCTGTGAACTGAATCTTCTGTGCCTCGGCAAAGCTCTTCTTCAGAGCCTCTTCCTTATCCTTGCCGTAGCTGCTTACGCAGATTACACGGCCGCCATTGGTTACAACCTCTCCATCCTTCATGGCTGTACCAGAGTGGAAAACAACAGAACCTTCCACTTCATCGATACCCTGGATAGGATAACCCTTCTTGTAAGCCTCTGGATAACCACCGCTTACGAGCATCACACAGACAGCAGCACGCTCATCAAACTCGATGCTGCGCTTGTCAAGATCGCCGGCAGCTACACCCTCGAAGAGATCCACGATGTCGCTCTTCAGGCGGAGCATCACGCTCTCAGTCTCTGGGTCACCCATACGGCAGTTGTACTCGATAACCATTGGCTCGCCCTCTACATTGATCAGACCGAAGAAGATGAAGCCCTTGTAGTCGATGTTCTCTTCAGCCAGACCCTCTACGGTAGGACGGATGATGCGCTCATCCACCTTCTGCATCCACTCCTTGGTTGCGAAAGGCACAGGGGTAACGCTACCCATACCGCCGGTGTTCAGACCGGTATCGTGCTCGCCGATGCGCTTGTAATCCTTAGCCTCAGGCAGAATCTTGTAGTTCTTGCCATCGGTCAATACGAATACGGAGCACTCGATACCGCTGAGGAATTCTTCGATAACTACGCGTGCAGAAGCGTTGCCGAACATACCGCCGAGCATCTCCTTGAACTCCTTCTTAGCCTCTTCCAGGGTAGGGAGGATGAGAACGCCCTTGCCGGCGCACAAGCCGTCAGCCTTCAATACGTAAGGAGCCTTCAGAGTCTCCAGGAACTTCAAGCCTTCTTCTACGTGCTCGCCGTCGAAAGTCTCATACTGAGCTGTCGGAATGTTGTGGCGCTTCATAAACTGCTTGGCGAAGTCCTTGCTTCCTTCCAGCACGGCACCAGCCTTTGATGGACCAATCACAGGGATGTTCTGGGTGCGAGGGTCTGCCTTGAAGTCATCATAGACACCCTTTACCAGTGGGTCTTCCGGACCTACTACCACCATATCAACACCGTTCTCGACAGCGAAGTTCTTGAGCGCCTCGAAGTCGTCAGCCTTGATATTCACATTCTCGCCGACATTCTGCGTACCGGCATTACCAGGAGCGATAAAGAGTTTCTCACACTTCTCGCTCTGAGCGATTTTCCAAGCTAAGGCGTGCTCGCGGCCACCGCCTCCTAACAATAATATTTTCATCGTAGTTACGTTTAATAATTCTTCTTTTACATGTTACAATCAGGATATTGGTCTTCTCCTTCTTTTACAATCAGGATAGATATTTACTCCTTTTTGCATCCAAATTTCTAATTTGCTGCAAAATTACTAAATTTCAGCGAACTATACAAGCAAAAAGCCTAAAATCTTTATCGCATATAGTTCTTATAGATTTCATAATAGATATCTGGCCATCCGTAGATGGCTATCCTCTCCAGTTCATTGTAGAGTTCCGGTATGTCATCTATCAGCTTCACCAGGTCGGGATTGTATCGGGTTCCTGCGCCTTCTCTCAGTTCTTCCATCACTTTTTCGAAGCTCTTTTCCTGCTTGTAGTTTCTGCCTACTCGCTCGGTGGCAGCCTGCATGCAGTCGCACAGGGTTATGATGTCTATCATGAAGCGGAAAGGCGACTTGGTGTTGTCGAAGTCGCTTGGATAGCCTCCCTTGCCGTTGTACCATTTATGATGTCCCAGCGTGGTATCGTGGTAGTATTTCAGCTCCTTCGATATCTTCAGGTATTTGAGTCCCAGTCGGGGATGCATTCTGATGATTCTGCGTTCCTCATCGCTCAGCTGCCGATAGTCGTTGTTCACCACGCTTACGATGCTGTTCTTGCCAATGTCGTGACAGAGTGCAGCATGGATGATGAAGTGGATGAGCTGTCGCTGATGAAGCCTTACCTGCCATTTGCTGGTGATGCCCAGCTTTCCTACCAGCAGTTCCCGCCTGTGCTTGATGATGGCTTTCATCATGGCTTCTGCAAGTCGTGCCACGTGGGTAGAGTGGGCGTAGGTAGTTACCTGCGTTGCCACGTTCAGTTCCATCACGAATCCTATTCTTTCCTTATCGTTCAGGTATTTGATGAGTCGGGGATCGGTGCTCACATTTTCCAGAGTCTGATTATACTGTGTGAAGTTCTGCTGGTCTTTGCGATGTCTGAACATCCTGATAATGTCTTCACAGAACATCTTTACGTGCTCCTTTTTGTAATTGGCTGAAACTCTGGCGGTATCTACGATGAAAGCCAGGTCGGTATAATGAGACATCAGCGAATTGAAGGCATTTACCCCCAGAACTTTTTGTCGTGTAAGTGGTTTGATTAGCGTTTCGTATATTTCCTCGGCTTCCTTCAAGGCTGTGCTTGTCCGGATTTCTCCCATTTTTAGCTTCAAGACGATGAGGTTGAGCTTCGTAGAGGTACTGAGTCCTACGGTATCCGGATATTGTCTTATCACTCGTCTTACCAATGCGTCTCCTTCTTTCTTTTCTATCAGTTCCGGATTGGTGAGATAGATTCCTCTTACTATCTCCAAGTCTCTGTTTTTGATTCGGTTAATCCATAGCTGCCTTCTCTTTTCGGGTACTTCCAGTTGGTCTGCCGTATGATTTCTAGCCAGTTCTTCCAGCTTTTCGTATCTTTCCTGCAGTTTTTTCGGGGGTTGGATATGGTGGAGTGTCCATGCAGATAGGCACAGATCCTGTAGGGCATAGCCGTACAGACCCAGTTCCTCAGGCGTATGGCAGTGTGCACTGTCGGCTACGTATGCAATGCAATCGTATGCTTTTTTCAAAGTCTCGTTGTCTCTATCCAGCTTCCATATCAGGTAATAGGATGAACCCTTCCAGCTCATGGCTCTCAGAAATTCGTAGTTCCTTTCCGGGCGTTTTCTGAAATTTCGAATCAGAATATCCGTAACCCTGTTTGTGATGAATGGATCCGTCAGGGCATAGGCGTAGTTATGAAAGAAGTTTTTGTCCAGACTGTCGTAGGCTGCATCCGGCAGAATGGTCTCCTTCGTAGTGTCTGCCATATCGGTTTTGAAATAATCTGCAATGCTGTTCAGCAGCTTCTCGTTCTCTTGATAGATTTTATGGTTCTTCCGGCTTCTTGTCATGAAGAATCTTACCCATTCGTCGTGGTTGTGGATGCTGAAGATGCTGTCGTTGTAGCGATTGTAGATGATGCGGTTCTGAGATAGCTTATCGAAGATATATTTAAAGTCGGGGATGCTCTGTTTAGAAACAAAAAGCTCTTTACCTGCCACTTGCAGGTGGCAGGCAAAGAGTATAGCGGTAATTAATAAAATTACTTTTCTTATCTTGTTTATCATCTTTTCGTTCCGAAGATTTGTTTTACTTCAGATAGACTCTCTTATATTTTCCCTCCGAATTGTTTTCGGATAGAGTCTCTTATACATTTAAATTTTTCTTTTTATTTCAGGTAGTCGAAGAAGTAGTTGCTGATTCTTTCGTGCAGGTGAGTGCTCTGATGACCTCTCATGTTGTGAGGCTCACCTGGATATACGAAGAAATCTGGCTGGGTACCTGCTGCGATACAAGCCTTCAGGAAGGTGAGGCAGTGCTGTGGCACTACGGTCACATCGTTCAAGCCCTGGATAATCTGCAGCTTACCCTTCAGGTTCTTAGCCTGATAGAGCAGGGATGTCTTCTTGTAACCTTCTGGGTTGGTCTGAGGAGTGTCCATATAGCGCTCGCCATACATCACCTCGTACCAGTGCCAGTCGATAACCGGACCGCCGGCTACGCCTACCTTAAACACGTCAGGATAGTTGGTCATCAGCGAGATGGTCATGAATCCACCGAAGCTCCAGCCATGAACGCCAATCTTGTCGGCATCTACGTAAGGCAGGGTCTTCAGATATTCTACACCCTTCATCTGGTCCTTCATCTCTACCTGACCCAGCTGGCGGAAGGTAGCCTGCTCGAAAGCCTTGCCACGGTTCTCGCTTCCACGGTTGTCGAGGATGAAGAGCAGATAGCCCTTTTCTGCCATGTAGGTCTCCCAGCCACGGCTAGAGTAGTTCCAACGGGCATCCACGTTGTGGGCGTGAGGTCCACCATATACATATATAATGGTAGGATACTTCTTGTTAGGGTCGAAGTTCACTGGCTTCACCATTCTCCAGTAGAGGTCGGTTACGCCGTCGTCGGCCTTGATCGAACCGCAGCTGTATTCAGGCACGTTGTAGCCCTTCCATGGGTTCTTGGCTGTGAAATAGGAGGTGCGCTTGCCGTTCTCAGTGTTTACGATGGCAATCTTGCGAGGCACGGTTGGAGTAGAGTAGTTGTCATAGATAAACTGTCCGTTCCCGCTCAGGGTAGCGTTGTGCCATCCCTTGCCGCAATCGTCCATCATGGTGCGCTTGCCGGTCTTGGTATCCACCACGAAGATGTTACGCTGGATAGGAGAGCACTCGTTGGATGCGATGATGATGCTCTTGCGCTTGGTGTTGAAGCCGAGCACTTCCATTACCTCCCATTTACCCGATGTCAACTGTTTGATTTCGAGTGATTCCGTGTTACTTGCCATACGGCTGCCGTGCTTGCCCAGGGTGCAGAGATAGAGGTGGTTGTAGCCATCCTTGCGGCTCTGCATGATAAAGCTATTGCTGTCCCAAGGCAGGAACTGGATTGGGTGACAAGGCTCTACATACTTCTCATCGGTCTCGCGATAGAGCTCGCCGGTCTTCTCGCCGGTCTCTGCGCTGTAGGCAGTGAGACGACAGTCATTCTGGTCGCGGTTCAACTCAAACATATAGATGGTCTTGCTGTCCGGGCTCCATGCGATGTTGGTGAAGTAGCGGTCTGTAGGGTCGCCTGCCTTCAGATAGATGGTCTTGCCGGTCATGCAGTCGAACACGCCTACGGTCACCTTATGAGATGTCTCGCCTGTCATCGGATACTTGTCTGGTGCAGGCTTGGCGCAGCAGGTCTCTGTCTCAGGATGATTGAAGTAATCAATCTCCGGGATATCCACCTGTGGATAATCAGTCACCATGCTCTGGTCCATGCGGTAGAAGGCGAGCAGTTCGCCGTTAGGGCTCCAGAAGGTACCCTTGCTGATGCCGAACTCATCGCGGTGAACACTCTGACCATAGACGATAGAGCGGCTGCCGTCTGTAGAGATCTGGAAATCGTGAGACTTCTTCTCTCTTGTCATGGCATTGTTGGTTACATCGAAGGTGCGCACATAGAGGTTGCTGCCCTTCAGATAGGCGAATGCATTCTGCTGTGCGTTAGCTTCGAGGAGGTTCTCGCCGTCTTCAAACTCCATCTCGCTCAGCAGCTTATGCTTCTTGAAGTCGATGGTGTAGGTCTTGCTGCCGTTGCTTACCATCACGATGCTCTTTCCTGCAAAAGGGAACTGAGCGTTGTAGAGGGCTCTTACCTTGATGTCCTTGGTAGGAGCAATCCACTGGTTGATATCGTTGATACCGAAGAGTTTTGTCTCCTTTCCGGTAGTCTTGTTTACGAGATAGCATGCCTCGATGTCCTGATGGATGAGTTCATTTCCCCACCAGGTGCACCAGCGGTTCTTTGCCACCATGTTGCGGTAGTTGTTGCCACCGAAGTTCAGGTCTTCCAGTGTGAAGGCTTTCTCGCCCTTCTGTGCAGGAACCACGCCCTGAGCCTGTATCTCGGTTGCATTCATTGCCATCATGGAAATCATAGCTGCAAAAGATAATTTATAAATTGATTTCTTTAGATTCATGATTTTTTTCTTGTTTTTTGTAACACATAACACCACGTTTTGTGGTGTTATGTGGTTTATCTATCTGATAACTAGGATTTTATCTTTAGCGACGCAGCGTTTTAGTGCGTCGCTAGAAAATCTTAATCCTCGTCATCAAAGTCGGTGTCGAAGCTAGGCTTGCTGCCGCGTTTTCCTCCAAAGTCACGTCCGCCTCTGCGGTCGCCCTTGAAGCCACCACGCTTGTCGCCTTTCTCGAAACGCTTGCCGTCGCGCTTTCCTCCGAAGCTTCTGCCACCCTTGCGGTCGTCCTTTTCAAAACGCTTGCCACCACGCTTGTCGTCACGGTCGCCGGCTGCACCCACACGTGGACGTCCGCCACGGCGAATCTCATTGCGGCGCTTCTCGAAGTCCTCCAGGCGATGGCTGTGGAACTGGAAGCTGCGGATATCTGCCTCCTCATTCTCTGTCTCCTCGCTCACACGCTTCTTGAACTCGCGCTCCTTCTTGAAACGGTGCTTCTGCGCCATCTCGCTCTTCTCGCGCTCAGTCTTCACGATACCGCCCTCAGAGCGGAACTCCTTCATCTTGCCGTCGAACATCACATACTTGCGGAACTCGCACTCCAGACTTCCGTTATATACCGGAATCTTGATAGATGGCTTCAGTCCAATCTGCTCGAAGCACTCCTCGCGGTAGCTCAGTACCCAAGCCTCGTTGCCTGCGAAGGCACGCTTGAATCGCTCGCCTATCATCTTGTAGGTGTTCAGCAGGTTAGGGGTAGAGATGCGCTCGCCGTATGGAGGGTTCATCACGATGATGCTCTTCTCGGCAGGCTGTGTAAAGTCCTTGAAGTCCTGCTGGGCAATGGTGATATCCTTGCTCAGACCGGCAGCACGCACGTTGAGGTTGGCGGTGTTCACCGCCTTCATATCTACATCATATCCGTAGATGTGGTGCTCGAACTCGCGCTCCTGAGAGTCGTCGTTATAAATCATGTCGAAGAGATCCTGGTCGAAATCGTTCCACTTCTCGAAGGCAAACTCCTTGCGGAATACACCTGGAGAGATGTTGCGTGCGATGAGGGCAGCCTCGATGGCGATGGTTCCCGAACCGCACATTGGGTCGATGAAGTCGCATTCACCCTTCCAGCCGGTCATCAGGATCATACCTGCAGCGAGAACCTCGTTCAGAGGTGCCTCTACCTGCTCCTGACGGTAGCCGCGGCGGTGCAGACTCTCACCGCTTGAGTCGAGACTCAGGGTAGCGTTATCCTCTGCGATATGGATGTTGAGGCGGATGTCTGGGTTAGACACGCTGATGTTAGGACGTGTGCCCTGCTTCTCGCGGAACCAGTCCACGATGGCATCCTTTACCTTGTAAGTCACGAAGCGTGAGTTGCGGAACTCCTCAGAATAGACCACTGAATCTACCGAGAAAGTCTTCTTCACGTCTAAGATGTCATCCCACTTGATCTTCTGAACCTCGTCGTACACCTCTTCGGCAGAACGAGCCTTGAAGTGCTTGATAGGTTTCAAGATGCGGATGGCTGTGTGTAACTGGAAGTTAGCACGATACATCATTTCCTTGTCGCCAGTGAAAGATACCATGCGGCGACCTATTTGTACATTGTTAGCACCCAGTTGGGTGAGCTCCTCAGCCAAGACTGGCTCCAGACCCATAAAGGTCTTGGCAATGAGTTCAAATTCCTGTTCCATTATTGAATTCTATATCTAATAAACTTTGTTTTTCTTTTCTATATTTCTTTGTTTTCGGCTTCATGTCCTTGGTCACCCATACGTTGGCGCCCACGATGCAGCCTTCTCCGATGGTGATTCTGCCCAGGATGGTGGCGTTGGCATATACGATGACATCGTCTTCCAGGATAGGGTGGCGAGGGATTCCCTTGATAGGATTGCCGTCCTTATCCAGTGGGAAACTCTTGGCTCCGAGGGTGACACCCTGATAGAGCTTCACGTTGTTGCCGATGATGCAGGTGGCACCGATAACCACACCCGTGCCATGGTCGATGGTGAAGTGGTGACCGATGGTAGCCTCCGGATTGATATCGATACCCGTCTCCGAGTGTGCCAGCTCCGTCATCATTCTTGGGATGAGTGGCACGCCGAGCTTGTGCAGAACATGAGCGATACGATAGTTGGTGATAGCCTTGATCACGGGATAGCAGGAGATGATTTCTCCGTGGCTCATTGCCGCCGGGTCACCGTTGTAGGCTGCCTCTACGTCGGTGGCGAGAATCTTGCGGAGCTTGGGAAATTCCATGATGGCTTTGGCGGCGATGACACCTGCCTTGGCACGCTGGTGCTGCAGTTCTGCCTGGGTTTCCGATTCGCAGTCGTTGGCGAAGCAGAGTCCGGCGAGAATCTGTTCTGCGAGCATCTCGTAGAGTTTCTCAACTCTTACTCCGATATGGTATTTGATGGTAGAGATATTCACGGATGAGTTTCCGAAATATCCCGGAAAGAGGATGGAGCGAGACAGATTGATGATGTCTTCGAGCGCCTTGCCCGAAGGAAGTGGATTTCCGTCTCTATGCTGATGGAAGAGACCCTTCAGCGATTCGGCGCTTGAAAGCTCGTCGATAGTCTCTGTCAGCTGATGAGTTAATGTATCTTTACTCATGTTCTTAATGTATCAATAAAATTCGAGTGCAAAGATACGATTAATTTCTTGAACTGCAAAGAATTCGTTCTTGTTTTTTGTGATTTTTTTAGCGTTGCTGCAATTTCATATCCCTGAATGCACTCCAGGCTATCGGTACCGCCACGAGAAAGGAACAGATGTCTGCCCACGCCTGACACATCTCCACGCCCAGTAATCCGAAGAAATGAGGGAGGATGAAAATGAGCGGAATGAAGAACAGACCGCTACGTGCTGCTGCCACGATATTCGCACGTACGGGCTTGCGGATGGTCTGCATCAGCATATTCGTCAGCACAATGGTGGCAACCAGAGGGAAGCTGATTACCTGCCACTTCAGGGCTACGGAACCCACGGCTACGACATGAGGATCATCACGGAAAAGTTCGATGATCTGTTCAGAGAAGATGAAGCCGATGACGGCACATACCGCCAGGAATACCGTGCCGCATTTGATGCAGAAAAAGAAAGCCTCCTTCACGCGGTCGTACAACTTGGCTCCATAACAGAAACCGCAGAGCGGCTGGAAACCCTGCCCCAGTCCAATCACCACGGCATAGGTGAAGAACGAGATTCTCGTCACGATACTCATACCCGCAATGGCTGCATCTCCGTAGGCTCCGGCAGCCACATTCAGCACCAGTGTGGCGATGCTTCCCAAGCCCTGTCTTGATAAGGAAGGCGTGCCGCCAAAGATAATCTCCTTGAAGTAAGCCCAGGATGGCGTGAAGTTGCGAAGATGGATTCGGATGTTTCCTCCCTTATGCGTCATCCAAAAGAGCATGGCGCAGCCGAAGCACTGGCTGGTGAGGGTGGCGATGGCGGCACCCGTGATGCCCATGGCAAAATAAAGGATGAGCAGCGGGGCAAGGATGAGATTGAGGAGCACTCCCGACATGATTCCCTTCATTGCATACATCGCATTGCCCTGGAAGCGCATCTGGTTGTTGAGGGTCAGAGAGGTTGTCATGAAGGGAGCACCCAGCAGGATGATGCCGAGATAGCGCTCGGCATAGGGCTGGATGGTGGGGGTGGAACCCAGAAGAATGCACAGTGGTGTAAGGAAAAGTTGTCCAAGAATGGCGATGAGAAGTCCCGTCAGGAAACTCAGCACGAAGCCCGTGGATGCCATCTTCTTCGCCTTCTCCACCTCCTTGGCTCCCAGCATTCGGGAAATATAGTTGCCGGAGCCATGACCATAGAGGAAACCAACGGCCTGGATTACTGACATCATGGCGAAGGAAACGCCTACCGCTGCCACGCTCTGGGTATTGATGCTGCCCACGAAGTAGGTGTCGGCGAGGTTGTACATACTCGTCGATAACATGCTGATAATGGTAGGAATCGCCATCGTAAAAATCACCCGATGCACCGGTGCATGGGTCAGGAATGTATAATTATCTCTTGATTTCTTCATATCAGCCTGCAAAGTTACTGCTTTATTTCCGAAAGGGGGGAAATATTCGATGATTTTAACGCTCGGCAGGAAAAAAAAACAGTGATTTCGTTTGCCATCTCGGAAAAAACTCGTACTTTTGCACCGTTTTTCTGATGATACATTATTATAAAAAGAAAAATCAGAGCAAAAAGTTTTAGAAAAAAATCAGATCAATGAGTGATATTAGAATCATACCCGTTACTACCAAGAAAGGATTGAGAACTTTCATACAGTTCTATTACGACCTTTATGAAGGTAGCAAATATGCCGTTCCTTACTTGCGTTTTGACGAGTGGAATACATTGAGCAAAGACAAGAATCCAGCCTTCGATTTCTGCGAAGCGCAATATTTCCTGGCTATCGATTACAGCATCCCGAAGGTGGTAGGCCGCATTGCCGCCATCATCAACCATTGTGCCAACGACCAGTGGAACAAGAAGCAGGTGCGCTTCGGATGGTTCGACTTCATCGATAATCTCGAGGTTTCCGGTATGCTGCTGGATGCCGCAGCCCGGTGGGGCAGAGAGCGTGGCATGGAAGAATTGGTAGGGCCACTTGGCTTTACCGATATGGACCGCGAAGGAATGCTCATCGAAGGATTCCACGAGAAATCCACCATGTACGTCAACTACAATTACCCTTATTATCCCAAGCACATGGATGCTCTGGAGCTCTTCCAGAAGGACAACGACTGGTTGGAGTACCGCATCAAGGTGCCTGAGGTAACCCCTCCGAAATTTGCCAAGACAGCCCAGCTCATCGAGAGCCGCTACAATCTGCACGTGCATAAGTTTACCAAGCACGAACTGGTTCAGGGCGGTATGGGCAGGGAAGTCTTCCGCATCGTCAACGAAACCTACAAGGATCTCTACGATTTCCAGCAACTCACCGACCGACAGATCGACGGGTATGTGGATTCGTATATCAAGATGGCGGATATGAACCTCATCACCGGTGTGGTAGATGGCAACGACAACAACCGCCTGATCGGTTTCGGCGTATCCTTCCCATCCATGACCGAGGCGCTGCAGAAGAACCGCAACGGCAAGCTCTTCCCTTGGGGATGGCTCCGACTCCTGCGGGTGATGAAGTGCCATGCCACTGATACCGTGGATCTGGTGCTCATCGGTGTGTTGCCGGAATATCGCAGCAAGGGTGCCAATGCCCTCATCTTCGCCGACCTCATCGAGCAGTACCACCGCTACGGTTTCAAATGGGCGGAGGCGATGCCGCAGATGGAGAGCAACAAGGGAGTGCAGAGCCAGTGGCAGTATCTGGAAAGCGTGCAGCACCGTCGCCGCCGCTGCTACAGAAGAAAGTTATAGGAAATTGAAGAAAAATAAAAATAATTAGAAATAGATAGAATGAGATTTGCAGTTATAGCCGCAGGCGAGGGAAGCCGATTGGCACAGGAAGGCGTGGAACAGCCTAAACCCCTGGTGCCGGTATGCGGCGAACCGATGATAGAGCGCCTTCTACGCATCTTCGTAGATTGCGGTGCTACCGAAATCGTAGTGATTGTCAACGAATGGAGCACGGCGGTGCGTGAACATCTGGAGCAGATGAAGCTGCCGGTGCCTCTGCGCCTGGTGGTGAAGACCACTCCTAGTTCCATGCACAGTCTGCATGCCCTCTCGCCATATCTCCGTGGCGAGCGCTTCTGCCTCACCACCGTGGATACCATCTTCCGTGAGGAGGAATTCAAGAAGTATATCCGCCACTTCCAGGAGGCAAAGGATATTGACGGCTGCATGGCTGTCACCCCATACGTGGATGATGAAAAACCGTTGTGGGTAGGCGTGGAGAAGCAGGAGGATGCCGAGGGTGCCAGTCTGCTCGACAAGCAGGGCTCGCACAAGAAACCTCGCATTACGGGCTTCCATGATAAGCAGGAGGGCGATGACCATCTGATTTCGGGTGGCATCTACTGTCTGGGCGACAAGGCGCTCGATGTACTCGACCACTGCATGGAGCAAGGTATGAGCCGCATGCGCAACTTCCAGCGCCAGCTGGTGGTAGAGGGATTGAAGCTGGAGGCTTATCCTATCAACAAGATTCTCGATGTAGATCACAAGGAGGATATTGCGAAGGCCGAGGCTTTCATCCATCCGCTGGAGGGTAAGACCCTGGTGGGTGTATGCCGCGGCAACGAGTTCTCGCCTAATTGCGTGGATAACGATGCTGCCATCATGAATGCCGTAAAACAGCAGCTGGAGGCACTCGGTGCGCAGGTGATGCTGATGTGCGAGAAGGAATTCTGCCGCAAGGCAACTGTGTTGGAGAGAGCCTACGGATGGCCTCGCTGCCGTGTGACAGTGGGCGTGGATGGCTTCTTCTCGATGGCACGCAGCAAGCAGGCACTCGATATTCTCGGCAGAATAGAGGAGGAAGGCGTATTGGTGGTGAACTCCAGTCTGGGTGTAAACCGCTGCATCCGCCGCATCATGACCGAGCGTTTCATCGCCGGAGGCATCGCTACTCCCGAGAGCCGCATCATCGGCAGAAACGGAGAGATGGTGAAGGATATCCACTATCCTTGCTGGCTGAAGCGTGGCGACGGCTGTGCGCAGCAGAAGGAGGATACCTGCTATGTGCAGAACGAGCAGGAGGCTGAGGCGCTGCTGAAGGAATTCTGGTTGCGTGGCATCACGTCGGTGGTGGTGAACGAGCACCTGAAGGGCGACCTCATCAAGTTCTACGGCGTATCGGGTACCGATTTCTTCTATTGGTTCTATCCATCGAAATGCGGCCATCGTTCCAAGTTCGGACTGGAGGTGATCAATGGCGAGGCTCGGGGCATCGCCTTCGATGCCGAGGCTCTGAAGGCTGAGGCTGACAAGGCTGCCGACATGCTGAATGTGCCGGTATATGGCGGCGACTGTGTGGTCAGCGAGGATGGCAGCATCCGCATTATCGATTTCAACGACTGGCCTAGCTTTGCGCCATGCCGTGATGAGGCTGCCTTCTATATCGCAACAAAAATGGTTTGCACGCCCTGAAAGGGCAGAAGCTCCTAGCCCAGGGTAACACCCTGGGTTTATAAATAGATAATAGTCTGGCGCCCTGAAAGGGCAAAAGCTTTAAAATAAACAATAATTTTTAAAAAGATGAATCAGGAATTTAAGGCTTCTCTGAAATCAGCGGATACCGAGGAGCATATTGATATTTACTTCTATCGCCCCATTGGCTACCAGTGGGCGCGATTCTTCCGCATGCTTCACGTCACCCCAAACGTGGTGACCATTCTTTCCATCTTTCTCGGCGTAGGAGCGGGCATCTGCTTCTATTTCGATGATCTGGCAATCAATATCTTGGGCATCTTCTTGCTCATCTGGGCAAACGTATATGATAGCTGCGACGGACAGCTGGCACGACTCACCAACCAGAAGAGTGCCTTGGGCAGAATCCTGGATGGCGCTGCTGGCGACTTCTGGTTTGTCAGCATCTACTTCGCCATCTCCTTCCGTCTGATGCCAGAGTGGGGCTGGAAAATCTGGGCACTCTGCATCGTTGCCGGTTTCGGATGCCATGCCATTCAGAGCCGTCTTGCCGACTACTACCGTCAGATTCACCTCTTCTTCCTGAAAGGCAAGGAGGGTAGCGAACTGGACGATGCCAGCAAGCAGGTAGAGCTGTGGAAGCAGATGAAATGGAAGAAGGAGCCTGTGCAAAAACTCTTCCAGTTCTTCTACAAGAACTATACCTTGGGACAGGAGCGGGATACTCCTATCTTCCAGATATTCAAGAGAAATCTGCGCGAAAGATATCCGCAGCAGTTGCCTGAGCAGTTGCGTGCCGACTTCCGTGCGGGCAGCCTTCCATTGATGAAATATGCCAATATCCTTACCTTCAACTGGCGCAGCATCACGCTGTTCATCTCAATCCTGATAGGTCTTCCATGGCTTTATCCGGCTATCGAGATTACCGTGTTCAGCCTGATCTTCTTCTATATGAGAGGAACCCACGAGCGTCTTTGTCTGAAGCTCAACCAGAAGGTCCTGAAGGGAGAGTATGAGGCATAAACGTCTTATTTTTGGAATAACAAATACTTTTGTGAATAACAAGTTCATTTATGAATAACAAGTTCAGAAATATATTCATGGCGTTCGGTATCATCGCCATCATCATTATGCTCTGCACGATGGATATGGACTATACCGATATCTGGCGCTATCTGAAGCAGGCGGGCATCTATTTCCCGCTGATTCTCGGTCTGTGGCTCGTGGTTTACTGGGTGAACACCATTTCCTGGTGGCTCATCATCAACGATGAGGGTAGGGTGAAGGGACTCTCGTTCTGGCGAGTATATAAGCTCACCGTGAGCGGATTTGCCCTGAACTATACCACTCCCTGCGGATTGATGGGCGGCGAACCTTACCGCATTATGGAGTTGAAGCCTTTTACGGGTGTGAGCAAGGCTACATCATCGGTCATTCTCTATGTGATGATGCATATCTTCTCCCATTTCTGGTTCTGGTTCCTGTCGGTATTTCTCTATATCGCCCTGTATCCGATAGGTGTCCCTATGGGCATCATGCTGGGCTTCATCGCAGCCTTCTGCCTGCTCGGCATCTACTTCTTCGCCCGCGGCTACAAGACGGGAATGGCGCAGAAGGGCATCCGTCTGCTCACCCATATTCCTTTCGTGAAGAACTGGGCTAAGCGGTTTGCGCAGGAGAAGCAGGAGACCCTGGAGCAGATAGATTCGCAGATAGCCCTGCTGCATGGTCAGCACAAGAGCACCTTCTACAGTTCCCTCTTCTTCGAGGTGATGGCGAGAGTGCTCCAGAGCCTGGAGATTTATCTTATCCTGAAGGCTTTTGCGGCGGATATCAGCATCGCCGACAGCATTCTGATTCTTGCCTTCTCATCGCTTTTCAGCAATCTCATCTTCTTCTCTCCTATGCAGTTGGGAGCCCGTGAGGGTGGTTTGGCTCTGGCGGTGGATGGCCTGCATCTTACGGGTGCCCTGGGTGTATATACCGGTCTCATCACCCGAATCCGTGAGCTGGTATGGATAGCCATCGGCATCCTGCTCATCAAGGTGGGAAACAAGGATCTGAAGAAGATTCAGGAAGAATACGAGGCTGATCAGAAAAGCCAGCAGCAAACAATTAATAAAGGAAAATAATGAAAGTACTGGATATAAAAGGAATCATTTTTGATTATGGTGGCACGCTCGATACCAGGGGCGACCACTGGTCGGAAGTGCTGTGGCAGGGCTACGAGCACTTCGGCATCGGTGTGGCTGATGACGAGGAAGTAGAGCCAGGAGTAAGTATCCACAAGCAGGCGTTTCGCGATGCCTACGTGTATGGTGAGCGAGCACTGGCTGTGAATCCCATCGTGACTCCCGATTTCCATTTCGAGGATATTCTCAGAGAAAAACTGATCCTGGAATTGAATTTCCTGGCAGGAAAGGAATTGCTGGAGACAGGAAAGGATGATTCTGAGAAACAGGCGAAGCTTGGAAATTTCGGAAAAGATTCTGATGCTTCATCAGAAAGCCTTTTCCTCTCTCTTTCTGATTCTGAAATTCATCAGATAGCTGTGGATATGGCTCGCTATATCAATGCCAAGACCCTTGCTCTTCTGAATGAAAACAAGCAGGTGTTGGAGCATCTGAAGCAGAAGGGTTATCCGATGGTGCTGGTCTCCAATTTCTACGGCAACATCAATCAGGTATTGAAGGATGCAGGAATTGATGGCTATTTCGAGGACGTGATAGAATCGGCAGTAGTGGGTGTGCGCAAGCCGAACCCAGCCATCTTCGCCCTCGGAGTCTGCGCCCTCGATCTTCCTGCCTCCCAAGTGCTCGTAGTGGGCGATACCTATGGCAAGGATATCATTCCTGCCCACAAGCTGGGTTGTCACACCCTATGGATCAAGGGATTGCAGTGGGAAGAGAAGAAGGTGGATGAATCCATCCCCGATGGCATCATCAGGAAACTCTCTGAGATGGAGGAATTTCTGAAAATCTCATAAAAAACTGAAATATATAATAGGTTTTTGCAGCTATTTACGAATAATGTTATAACTTTGCAGCCTGAAAGTAGAGAATGATTAATAATGGGCGCAAGGCCCCTATATATATAATAAGGTAATGAAAGGTATAAGAAAATTGTATTTGGTGCTCGTCCTCCTGGTGGTTTCTACACTCCAGATGATGGCGCAGCAGAAGATAACAGGTCGTGTCATCGACGATGACGGCTTTGCCGTATCGTATGCAAGCGTGCAGTACAAGGGACACAAGATTGCCGTTTCCAGTGATGGAGAAGGTAAGTTTACCATCGAAAAGAAGCCGGGACTGATGCTTACCGTCAGTGCTCTGAGCTACAAGACCGCAACGGTCAAGGTAGATGAGAAAACCAGCTTCCTCGAAATCAAGCTCAAGGACGATTCCCACAAGCTGGGAGAAGTCGTGGTGAAGTCGAAGAAGGGAAGATACAAGCGCAAGGATAACCCTGCCGTGGAACTCATGCGACGTGTCATCGCTGCCAAGAAGAAGAGCGACCTCAGCAACTATGATTATTATCAGTATGATAAATATCAGAAGATCACCCTTGCACTCAATGATATCACCAAGGAACAGATGGAGGGTAAGTTCTTCAGTAAGCGACAGTATCTTCTCGACCAGGTAGAGCTTTCGCCTTACAACGGCAAGCTCACCCTGCCGGTAAGTATCGATGAGACCGTTTCGCAGCACGTTTACCGCAAGGACCCGAAGAGTGAAAAGGATATCATCAAGGGTCAGCAGAGCAATGGTATCGGACAGGTGATCCAGACCGGAGAAATCCTGAATACAGCCATCAAGGATGTCTTTACCGATGTGGATATCTATGATGACTACGTGCGACTGCTCCAGTATCCGTTCCCGTCTCCGCTGGGCAGAACAGCCATCAGCTTCTATCATTATTATATAGAAGATACGGTGTATGTGAACCGCGACCTCTGCTATCATCTGCAGTTTATCCCGGCCAACAGTCAGGACTTCGGATTCCGAGGCGAGCTCTATGTGCTTGCCGACAGTACCCTGCACGTCAAGAAATGTAATCTCTACATGCCTCACAATTCAGCCGTCAACTGGGTGAAGGACATGAAGATTGAGCAGGAATATACCAAGCTCGACAATGGCGAGTGGGTGCTCACCAAGGATGATATGATAGCAGAGATGCACATGAACAAGCTGCTGCAGGACCTGCTGGTGGTGAGAAACACCCGAATCACCGATTACGCCTTCGACCCTTTGCCGAAGATTCTCTTCAAGGGCAAGGCAAAGGTAAGGCATGATATGGATGCGATGAACCGTGATGAGGCTTACTGGAACAAGTACCGACAGGTGGATCTCACCAAGAGTGAGTCTTCGATGGACAGTTTCATCCACCGCATGGAGAATTCCAAGGGATTCAAGTACATCATCTTCGGCGTCAAGGCGCTCATGGAGAACTATGTAGAGATAGGAAGCGGAGGAAAGGATGGCAGAAAGAGCCTCTTCGACCTCGGACCTATCAACACCTTCCTCTCCAACAACTACGTGGATGGCGTGCGCCTGCGTCTGGCAGCCCGCACCATGGCGGCACTCAACCCTCATTTCTTCTGGGATGGATATGGCGCCTACGGTACGAAGAGTCACAACTGGTACTATGGTCATCTCTTCACCTATTCGCTCAACAAGAAAAAGAACAGTCCGTTTGAATTCCCGATGCGTAAGTTCGTCTTCGAGATTGGTCACGATATCACCTCTCCATCCGATGACAACCTGCTGCACAACAAGGATAACTTCTTCATGACCATCCGTGCCGCTACGCAGGACCAGATGTATCTCTATCAGCGACAGAAGTTCAGCTTCGTCTATGAGACCGACTGGGGACTCCGCTTCGATGCGGGAATGAGATGGCAGAGCAACCGCACCGTGGGCAATCTGCATTATTTCAAGGTGAACACGGGCGAGGAAGTGAAGAAGATACGCACCACCGAGGCATCTGTGGGCATCGACTACAACCCGGGTGTTACCTATGTCAACACCAAGCAGCAGCGATTGCCTATCAATCTCGACAGTCCTGAACTCACCCTCCGCCATTCCATGGGTCTGGACGGATTCATGGGCGGTCAGTATCAGAGCAACCTCACCACGCTGGGCATCTACAAGCGCCAGTGGCTGGGCAGCTTCGGATATGTGGACTTCAATATCGTGGGCAAGATGCAGTGGAACAAGGTTCCATTCACCATGCTCGTCCAGCCACCAGTCAACCTCTCCATCTTCGAGCAGGAGGCAACCATCAGTATGATGAAAGACTGGGAGTTCCTGAGCGACCGCCAGCTCTTCTGGTCGGTAGCCTGGGATATGAACGGCAAGCTTCTCAACCGCATTCCGCTCATCAAGAAGCTGAAGTGGCGCGAGTATGTAGCCGTGAAGGGAGTATGGGGACAGCTCACCGACAAGAACAATCCGGTGAAGAATACATCGGATGACGTGATCTTCAAGTTCCCTAACAACTCCTATACCTTTGGCAACACGCCATATTGGGAGGTGGTAGCCGGTGTGCACAACATCTTCAAGTTCTTCGGAATCGATTATGTGCGCCGTATCAACTACCTGAATCATGCCAATGTAGATAAGTGGGGCATCCGAATGGGATTCCTCATGTCATTCTAGGAAAGATAAAACAGGGAGAACATAGCAAAAGGCTATGTTCTCCCTTCATAAAAGTTTGGTCATAAAAGAGTATATATCAACATAAAAGAAGGAGATTTGCTTATGAAGATTCTATTGGCAGATAAGCAGGATATCACGCGTGCCGGACTGATATACGTGATAGAGAAAATGGAAGGATTGGAAACCAAGTATGTGGAAGACAAGACAGAGCTGATGCTTGCCTTGCGGGAAAACGAAGATACGGTGGTGATACTCGATTACACGCTTTTCGATATCAATGATTCCGCCGAACTGCTCATCCTCAACCAGCGCTTTCCCTATACCCGATGGCTGCTGTTCAGCGAAGACCTGAGTGCCGATTTCGTACGTGTGCTCATCGCCAGCAGCAGTATGTTCAGCGTGCTCCTGAAGGAGAGTTCGCTGATGGAAATCAAGGAGGCGATACGCTTCTGCGTAGATAGCAAGCGGTTTGTCTGCCAGCGAATGATGGAGGTGCTCCTTACTCCGCCGCAGGAAGCAGAAGAAAAGGTGAATCTCACCAAGACCGAAACCGAGATTCTCAAGGATATCGCCCTGGGTATGACTACCAAGGAAATCGCCGAGAAGCGTTTTTCCAGTTTCCATACCGTGAATACCCACCGGAAGAATATCTTCAGAAAGCTCGGAGTGAACAATGTGCATGAAGCAACAAAGTATGCACTTCGCGCCGGACTGGTAGATTCTGCGGAATATTATATTTAAAAAAAATGCTTCAGATTGTCTCCCGACATTCTGAAGCTTTTTCATTTCTAACTAACTTATTATCAACTATTCATTACTTTTCGTGCTGCAAAATTACAAGTATTTTTATAAATATGTGCTATATTTGCTAAAAAAACACACGTAAACGTTTGCAATTCGGAATAAAAATAGTATCTTTGCAGTAAATTTGATGCAAAGTCGCACCATACATAACTAACTTATTATACATGAAGCAGCGTAGAACGTCATTAAAGGACCTTGCAGATAAGCTTGGTGTCAGTATAGCTACCGTTTCCAGAGCATTGCGAAACAGCCATGAAGTAGGAGAGGAGATGACCCAAAAGGTAAAGAAACTCGCCAAGGAGCTGAACTATCGCCCGAATCCCTTTGCCCAGAGTCTCCGCAAGGAAGCTCCGAGGGTGATTGGTGTCATCGTCCCAAATCTCGTGACTCATTATTATGCCGCTGTCCTTGATGGCATCGAAGACTATGCCTCCAAGTTGGGCTATTCCGTTATCAGTTCCAACAGTCATGAAGACCATGAGCGCGAGGCGCAGGCTCTGGATAACTTTCTCAATATGCATGTAGAGGGTATCATCGCCTGTCTGGCGCAGGACACCACCGACTATTCTCACTTCGAGCAGCTCCACGAGATGGGGGTGCCCCTGGTATTCTTTGCCCGCTGCTGTCTGGAGGATAAGTTCTCCCAGGTGGTGGGAAATGGTGATGTGGCGGCTCAGGAGGCCACCCAGCACATGATAGAAACCGGTTCGCGCCGTGTGGCTTTCATCGGCGGTCCCAACCATCTCGATATGGTGCGCCGCCGCAAGCACGGTTATCTCGAAGCGCTCCGCGAGAACCGTATCCCTATCGACCGCGACCTGGTGGTATGCGACAAGATAGATTTCGACGTAGCACGCAATGCCACGCTCCGGCTCCTGGAAGGTGAGAATCCGCCTGATGCCATCCTCGCCTTCAATGATATCATCACCTATGCAGCCTTCGATGCCATCAAGTCGAAAGGTCTGCGCATTCCGGAAGATGTGGCTATCATCGGATTCACCGATGGAGATACTGCCGCCTTCGTAACCCCTCGCCTCTCCGCCATCATGGACCAGGCACACGTGCAGGGCACCAAAGCCTGCCAGCTCCTGATGAAGAGCATCAATGGCGATGAGAAGATCTACAAGGAAGTGGTGCCGATGATTCTCAAGATACGTGAAAGTTCGGAAAAGAATCTCGTGAAGAAATAAACTGTTATAACAATTTTATAAACTCTAAAAACAAACTAAATGAAACCAACAAAGACATTATTTGTTACGGCTGCATTGATTCTGGGCGCTATGGGTGCCCAGGCAGCTGATTTTGTCCAGAATGGTAATTATCTTACCGTACAGTTGAAACAGCATCAGAACTATGGTCCGTCGCAAATCCGCCTTCAGGTGGTCAGCGACCGCATCATCCGTGTGCAGGCTACTGCCGAGCAGAGCTTCCGCAGCAAGCAGAGTCTTATCATCGTGCCTCAGAAGGGCAAGGCAAATTACAAGGTGGAGGAGCAGGGCGATGACCTCATCATCACCACCGCTGCCATGCGTGCCGTACTGAACGAGGCTACCGGACAGATTACCTTCTATGATCTCAAGGATCAGGTACTGTTGAAAGAGGTGGCACAGGGCGGAAAGACCTTCAAGCCTTTCACCGTGCCCGACCGTGAAATCGGTGTGGATATCGCCAAGGTACCCGAGGCACAGAAGCATGGATGGTCATGGCGTGCCCTCTTCGATTCGCCAGACAATGAAGCTTTCTATGGTCTCGGTCAGCACCAGAGCGAAGAGCTCAACATGAAGGGCAAGAACGAAGACCTCTTCCAGTATAACACCAAGGTGAGCGTGCCTTTCGTCATCTCCAACAAGAACTACGGCATCCTCTGGGATTCGTATTCTTATTGCCGCTGGGGTAATCCGGACGATTATCTCCAGCTGAACCGTGCCTTCAAGCTCTACGACAAGGACGGTAAGGAAGGACAGCTCACCGGTACTTATGTGGATAAGAACGGACAGAAGATTGTACGTGGCGAGGACAGCATCTACTTTGAATATGCCATGCCTGAGACTTCAGAAATCTGCAACCAGACCGATAAGGGCGGCATACAGAACCTGCCTAAAGGCTTTGCGCTGAATGGATCCAAGGTGGTTTACGAGGGATATGTAGAGGCGCCAACCAACAGCTTCTATCAGTTTATCCTCTACTATGCCGGTTATATGAAGATCTATATCGACGGCAAGCTGGTGGTGCCTGAGCGCTGGCGTACCGCCTGGAATCCGAATTCCTATAAGTTTGAGACAGCCATTCAGAAGGGCAAGAAGACCCCTATCCGCATCGAATGGCAGCCGGATGGCGATGTTTCCTACTGCGGACTCCGTGTGGCAGCCCCACGTTCTGAGGCCGAGAAGAACCAGCTGAGCATCTGGAGCGAGATGTCGCCGGATATGGATTACTATTTCATCGCCGGAAAGAATATGGACGAAGTAATCTCGGGCTATCGCACCCTTACCGGCAAGGCTCCGGTATATCCTAAGTGGGTGCTCGGCTTCTGGCAGAGCCGCGAGCGCTATCAGAGCAGCAAGGATATCGAGGAGAATATGAAGAAGTTCCGCGACCTGAAGATTCCGGTGGATAACATCGTACAGGACTGGAACTACTGGAAGCTGGATTCATGGGGAAGCCACGAGTTTGAGTCGGCTCGCTATCCGAACCCTCAGGCGATGCTCGACAGTGTGCACGCCCTGCATGGAAGATTCATGATTTCGGTTTGGCCGAAGTTCTATGATACCGTGAAGAATTACAAGGAACTGGATGCCAAGGGCTGGATGTATCACCAGGCTATCAAGGATGATATCCACGACTGGCTCGGTTTCCGCGGCTCCTTCTATGATGCCTACGATGCCGGAGCCAGAAAGATGTTCTGGCGACAGATGGATGAGAATCTCTATACCAAGTACAAGTTTGGTATCGATGCCTGGTGGATGGATGCTTCTGAGCCGAACGTGCGCGACTGCACGCCGATGTGGTACCGCAAGGCGCTCTCCGGTCCTACCGCCCTGGGTACGGCTACCGAGTATTTCAATGCCTACAGCATCGTGAATGCCGATGCCATCTACAATGGTCAGCGCAGCGTGAACCCTAACCAGCGTGTCTTCCTCCTCACCCGTTCGGGCTTTGCAGGCGAACAGCGCTACAGCACGGCTACCTGGTCGGGCGATATTGCTACCCGCTGGGAGGATATGCGTGCGCAGATGACTGCCGGATTGAACTATTCCATGGCAGGTCTTCCTTTCTGGGGAATGGACCAGGGTGGTTTCTGTGTGGAAAACCGCTATGTGGCTGCCCAGCAGGAGTTTGACAAGACCGGTAAGGAGAATGCCGATTTGAAGGAGTGGCGTGAGTTGCAGGCTCGCTGGAACCAGTTTGGCTGTTTCGTTCCGCTCTATCGTGCCCACGGTCAGTGGCCATTGCGTGAGGTATGGAACATCGCTCCAGCCGATCATCCTGCCTACAAGACCATCGTAGCTTACGACAAGCTCCGCTATCGCCTGATGCCTTACCTCTACAGTATGGCGGGTATGGTGCATCTCAAGGATTACACCATGATGCGCGGACTGGTGATGGATTTCAATGGCGATGATAAGGTGTTGGACATCAAGGACCAGTGGATGTTCGGTTCTGCCCTGATGGCTTGTCCGGTAGGCGAGTATCAGAAGTATTCACGCGAAGTCTATCTGCCTAAGCAGAAGGGCTGGTATGATTTCTATACCGGCGCATATCATGCAGGCGGTCAGACCATCGTGGCTGATGCGCCATACGATAAGATTCCAGTCTTCATCCCAGAGGGCGCTATCCTTCCGATAGGTCCTGAGATGCAGTGGAGTGATGAGAAGAAGCCGGAATTGATCGACCTCTATGTCTATGCCGGCAAGGATGGCTCTTATACCTTGTACGAGGATGAGGGCACGAACTATAACTACGAGAAGGGCAAGTATGCTGTGATAGACTTCAAGTATGATGATGCCCGGAAGCAGGTTACCATCGGTGCCCGCAAGGGTAGTTTCGACGGCATGCTCCAGAAGCGCCGCTTCAACATCATCCTGGTAGATCAGAAGAAGCAGCAGGGCGTGAATCTCGCCAAGTCGCCTAAGGGCAAGGTAGTGAAGTATGCAGGTCAGGCAATGACTGTAAAATTGAAATAATATGAAGAAGATATTTGCTTTAGCAATTCTACTATTGGGCGCTCAGTCTTTGAGCGCCCGCGATCGCCAGTCTTTTGATAAAGACTGGCTTTTCGTTTTGGCTGATAGTGCCGGTATGCAGAATTCGGAGTATTCCGACGGGCATTGGCGCCGCCTGAATCTCCCTCACGACTGGGCGATAGAGGGCGATTTCTCTCCATCGAATCCTTCGGGAGCCAGCGGTGGTGCGCTGCCGGGCGGCATCGGATGGTATCGCAAGCACTTCTCCCTTTCGCCAGACGAGAAGTACGACCGCTTCACCATCACCTTCGATGGCGTGTATATGAACTCCACCGTCTATATCAACGGTCACAAGCTAGGCACCCGTCCCTACGGCTACAGCACCTTCGAGTACGATCTTACACCTTATATATATAAGAAGGGTGACAACGTCATCGCCGTGAAGGTGGATAACAGCGACCAGCCCAACAGCCGCTGGTATTCGGGCTGTGGCATCTACCGCCACGTCTGGCTTACCAAGACCCTGAAGAAGGCATACATCCCACAGTGGGGTCAGTATGTGGCTACCACGCCGAAGGGAGATGTCAGGGTGAAGGTGGATTTCCATGCCGAAGGCAGCAGGATGAAACTATCCGTCCACAATACCATCTACGATGCGGCTGGCAAGGTGGTGGCTAGGAGCCAGGGCAACCAGAACCAGAAGCTCAAGGTAAGAAAACCTCATCTCTGGTCTATCGGCAAGGGCTATCTCTATACTGTGAAGAGCGAACTGGTGGTGAATGGCAGGGTGGTGGATACCGCCACTACGCAGACCGCCTTCCGTGATGTGAGGTTTGATGCCCGGAAGGGTTTCTTCCTCAATGGCGAGAATATGAAGATCAATGGCGTGTGCGAGCATCACGATTTCGGATGTCTCGGTGCCGCCCTCAACGAGGATGCGCTTCATCGCAAGCTCACCATCCTCAGGGATATGGGTGTGAATGCCATCCGAAGCAGTCATAATCCTCCGGCTCCCGAACTCCTGAATATGTGTGATTCCATGGGAATCATGGTGATGGACGAGAGCTTTGATATGTGGCGCCGCAAGAAGTCGAATGGCGATTATGCCCGCTTCTTCGATGAATGGCACCAGCGTGATCTCTCTGATCTGGTGAAGCGCGACAGAAATCATCCTTGCATCATCATGTGGAGCATCGGCAACGAGGTGCTCGAACAGTGGTCGGATGCCGCAGCCGATACCCTGAGTCTGGAGCAGGCGAATCTCATCCTGAATGCGGGGCATGATGCCTCTACCTTGTCGCATGGCGATGAACTCAGCGTAAACTCTCTTCTCACCCGTCATCTGGCTGATATCGTGAAGAAGTATGATCCGTGGGGCGCCCGTCCGGTTACTGCCGGATGCAACGAGCCTGATCCTAAGAATCATCTCTTCAAGAGTGGAGCCATCGATGTCATCGGATTCAATTATCATCATCAGTGGGCGAAGGATGTTCCTAGAAACTTCCCGGACAAGCCGTTCATCTTCTCCGAGAGTGTTTCGGCTCTCCAGACGCGCGGTTATTACCGGATGCCGAGCGACAGCATCTATACAGCTCCGGTGGAGTGGTGGCTGCCATATACCGATCCATCCTTCAAGTGTTCGGCGTATGACAATATGCATGCCTCCTGGAGCAGTACGCACGAGGAGACCTGGGATGTGGTGAAGCACAATGATTTCGTGGGCGGACAGTTTATCTGGACTGGTTTCGACTATATCGGCGAACCGACTCCGTATGCCTATCCGGCACGCAGCAGTTATTTTGGCATCATCGACCTGGCTGGTCTTCCTAAGGACAGCTATTATATGTATCAGAGTGAGTGGACGAAGAAGCCTGTTCTCCATCTCTTCCCTCACTGGAACTGGCTTCCAGGCCAGCAGATAGATATGTGGTGCTATTACAACCAGGCTGATGAAGTAGAGCTGTTCATCAATGGCAAGAGCCAGGGCATCCGGAAGAAGAAGGTACATGGAGAGGAAAATGGTGCCGCAGCCAATGCTGTTTCTGCCAATGCCGCAAATGCTGGCGCCTTTGATCGCAGCACAGAGTACCACGTGATGTGGCGAGTAACTTTCGAGCCGGGCGAAGTAAAGGTCGTAGCGAGAAAGCAGGGCAGGGAGATTTCATCCCAGACCATCAAGACTGCCGGTCCTCCTCATCATCTCGTCTTGAAGAAGACCTATCAGAACACCCTTGCATCCGCTGTCCAAACCCCGTCAGGCGTTCCTGGGGATTTGCAATCCCCATCATCCCCTACAACCTTCGTAGAAGTAAATGTAGTGGATAAGGATGGCAATCTCTGTCCGAATGCCGAGAACGAGATCTATTTCTCTTCTACCGCCGAGATTCTGGGCACAGATAACGGCAATCAGACCTCCCTTGAGCGTTTCACCGATCCAAAGAGGAAGGCATTCTTCGGCAAGTGCATCATCGTCTTGCGAGGTCACGGCACGCTCCGTGCCGAATCCATAGACTTGCAACAAGCTATTATCAAATTATAAAAACAAAAAAAGCATGCCAAAGTCATTTCGACTTTGGCATGCTCATTTAAGTTACATACAGCTCGTCACGCCCAGAGAGCAATATACAAAGTGCAGCCTTTCTTCTTTTGACGATGCAAAGGTACGGCTTTTTTAGGGAACCACCAAAAAACAGGGTGTGACAAGCCCCGATTTCTGCAGCCACAGAATACGAATCCCGTTAATAATTCTAACTCATAATTTTGATAAAGAGAAACCATAGCTTTGCAGATCACAAACCATAGTTTTCCATCAAAGAGCTATCACAATAACAGTTATCACAGTTTCTCGAAACACTTTTCTTTTTCTCATTCCAGAACTAACTATATATATTATATTTATAATAATAATATATATAGTTAAATTCTATTTAACATTTTCCTTCCCTTCAGATACCCCTCCGTAAAAACTGTGATAACTGTTATTGTGATAGCTGTGATCACTCTTGATGCACTAAAACAGTGCATCAAGGTTGAGGATAAAATCCACAAATCACCGAATGAAAGTTCCATAAATCACCGAATGAAGAATAATAGACTATAAAAAACAAGTCAATTGCACAATTTTGTCTCGTTTATGTAGAAAAACAACTCCGTAGTTGCGTTTTCTCGTAAAAATCAGTTATCTTTGTAGGCGAAATGGCATTAAAAGGAAACTAAGGATTTCAAAAAAAGGTAATGATATGGAAAATAAAGATAATATACCGCAGTTCGTGAATAGCGACTCCTTCATGGCAGACAAGAACTATGTGAAGTGGTTGTCTGACCTGAAGAAACGCTTCCACATTGCACAGCTCAAAGCTGCAGTCAAAGTGAATACGGAAATGCTCAAATTCTATTGGAGTTTGGGCGAGGACATCTGTGAGAAGCAGAAACAATATAAGTGGGGTGCAAACTTCATGAAAAGGTTGAGCCTTGACTTGCGTGCGGAATTTCCACAAGCAGAGGGATTTTCATGGTCTAATCTCTATAAAATACGCAAATGGTATTTGTTCTATTCTTCTCAAATTGAATTTTTGTACCAAGCTGGTACAAAATTACAAAAGGTGGATAATGCAACAACCCCAATGCCAGACTTACTGCAATTTGTTCCTTGGAGACATCAAACGGTAATTGTTTCCAAATGCGACACAATAATCGCTGCGATGTTCTATCTCAACAAGGTGGTTGAAGGCAACATGAGCCGCACGGAATTGGAGCATGTTATTAAGGCTCAACTGTACGAGCACACCAGCAAGGCTTTGAATAACTTTGATGTTACACTGCCGCAACCTCAAAACGCACTGGCAACAGAGATTATCAAAGATCCTTACAAGTTGGATTTCTTCTCATTGCCAAGCAAGTTCAGCGAAATGGACTTGGAGAATAAATTGGCTACAAATATCACTCGCTTCCTCTTGGAACTGGGTAAAGGGTTTGCGTATGTTGGTCGACAGATGGAACTTGACACACCAAGTGGCAAGTCATACTTCCCCGACATGGTGTTCTATCATACTCGGCTGAAATGCTATGTGGTGGTGGAACTGAAGATTGTGGATTTTATGCCAGAGTTCATCGGCAAACTGAACTTCTATGTTTCGGCTGCTGACGAGTTACTTAGAGGTGAGGGTGACAATCCAAGTATTGGTATTCTTCTTTGCAAGGACAAAGATTCGTCTGTGGTAGAATGGTCTCTGCGTGGTATAACTACTCCTTTGGGGGTGGCAAGCTATCAGCTGCAAGAGGTCTATGAACGAACATTGCTTGAGATAAAGCAAGAAGCCTCTGAGGAAGAATCATAAGAAAGTTTGATTTATAATAGTGTTGCGAAATTAATGTAAAATAAAACCACTATGAGAAAAATGTTATTGATGATGCTTTTAGCAATATGTACTTTGAGCATCAGTGCGCAAAGCGCAAGCAACAAAGATGCCACGATTGTTAGCGACATTCAGTATAAGAGTAATCAAGACGATTATGTCAATGAGCGTTGTAAACTTGACATCTATTATAGCAAAGGGCAAAAAGATTGTCCTGTGGTCGTTTATGGTGTAGATGCCAACCAAATTGCTGGTTTGATACCTTTCAGTGGACAAATGATCAGTCACTTTGCCTATCGTAAGATGAACGGCATTGATAATCTTCAGCCAACGATAGACAAGTATGCTCCTCTTTTCCATGTCAGAAAGGATGCGGCTCCCTTGATTCTGATAACGGGTGACCGCAATATCGAACTGTTTGGAAGATATGAGGAGAATGCCTATATGTGGCGAATGATGAACCTTGTTGGCCGCCCAGATACCCAGCTCTATGAAATCGCTGGTCATGGTCATGGGGCAATGGGTAATCCTGCCTATCATATCCTCATTCAAAGCATCAATAAAATCCTGGGCAAAAAGTATGAGTTTTAGTTAGATTTCAAAAATCTCAAAACGCAGGAACTTCGCCAGTGGTATGAATTTCATTTTCAGTGAGTTACAATTTGGCAACAGGTTGTTGCCAAATTAAGCGAAGATGATGGGCAACAACTTGTTGCCCAAATAAACGAGGATGTATCCTTCTCCGTTCCGACAAATAATCAGTATTCTCTGTCTTATACTTGAAAAAGTGACAACCTTTTTCATGGAAGTACAATAGTCTCAAAACTTATTATATTCTGCCGCAAAAGTACAAAAAATATAGTTTGCGGCAAAATATAACATACTATAATCTGCCGCAATTATGCTTTTTTAGCGATTTGCGGCAGAATATAACGTCCCCTCGTTAATCCTTAGCAAGGAGACCATTTTCTATAGAAGGTTGGTAAAACTACTACAATATTATAGAAGATTTGCGTATTTTCTAATATTTCTGCTAAAAAGATTTGCGTATTTTTTAAGATTTCCACTAAAAAGATTTACGTATTTTCTGAGATTTTTGGCAGTGCCTCAAATCTGGTTACCAGTTGCACTTCGTCAAGAAGGATATAGTACAGGTCGTCGTCTATCATCTTGGCTTTGATGTGTCTGTAGAGAGTAAGTGGCTCCCTAAGTTCTGAATTTTCGATATCATCGAGTGCTATCTGGATGATATCTTACGAAGATTTTTTGGCAATATTGCCACTTTTTCTCCGTAAGCGAAAAGGCAGTTCCTTAAAAAAATGCACGAACTGGGGCGGTAACTCATTTTTTAAGGACTTAGAATCTACATATTTCTGCTAAAATAATAAAATATGCAACAGCAAATTAATTATTTTCAACTTTTTATTGTATTTTTGTCCCCACATTATAATATTGCATTATCGGAAGATGAAAATGAATGATATACAGAAACGTGAGGATGCTCTCTTTGAGCACATCTCTAAATTGATTGAAAAATCTCGGAAACAAGCAAAGACAGCTATTAATACAGCAATGGTATATACCTATTATGGAATAGGAAAATTCATTGTTGAGGATGAGCAGAATGGATATGAGCGTGCCGCATACGGAAAGAAAGTGCTTAAGCAACTTTCTGAACAACTCTGTGCTGAATATGGAAACGGATGGACTGTTGATACCTTAAAGAGATGCAGATTTTTCTATAAGGCATATAGTCCATATCAAATTGGGGCAACACCGTTGCCCCAATTGAATGAAGTCCCTAAATTCCAACTTTCATGGTCGCATTATCTTATTCTAATGCGCATTGAGCGAGTTGAGGAACGCCGCTTTTATGAAATTGAAGCGACACAACAAGATTGGAGCGTGCGAGAACTGAGCCGACAAGTGGGGAGTTGCCTGTATGAGCGTTTGGTATTAAGCCGTAACAAGGAAGAAGTAATGCGACTTTCTAAAGAGGGGCAAACTGTAGAAAAGTCATCTGATGTAATAAAGAATCCTCTGACATTGGAATTCTTAGGATTAAATCCAGATACAGCATATTCTGAATCGAAGTTAGAAAATGCTATTATTAATAAAATGCAACAGTTCTTGCTCGAATTAGGCAAGGGATTTCTTTTTGAGGCAAGGCAAAAGAGGTTTACTTTTGACGAGCAACATTTCTTTGTTGATTTGGTGTTCTACAACCGCCTGCTGCAATGTTATGTACTCATTGACCTAAAGATGGGCAAATTGACACATCAAGATTTGGGGCAAATGCAGATGTACGTGAACTATTATGACAGGCATATAAAACAGGAGTTTGAAAAACCGACGATTGGTATCTTGCTTTGCGAACGGAAAAACGATGCACTTGTAGAACTCACTCTTCCTAAAGACGCAAACGTCTATGCAGCGGCTTACCAGCTCTATCTGCCCGACAAAGCCTTGCTGCAAGCCAAGGTGAAGGAATGGATTGAGGAGTTTGAGGAGAATGAAGAAATAAAGAAATTAGAGAAAGATTAAACAAAACTCAGAATGAATACAAAAGCGTTACGTCAAAAGATACTCGACCTTGCGATACATGGAAAACTTGTACCGCAAGTTCTCTTTTAGTACGCTTGGCATGAGCACTGTCTAACCGGGGGAAGTCCCGAGTAAGCCCTGATAGCGGGAATTGCATAGCAAAGGCAGGGGTATCTCTTTTATAATCAAGGAAATATAATTGTGCAACAAGTTGTTGCACAATTACAGGAAGGCTCACTAGAATTTATGCATAGTCACACGCTTTTGCAGGTGAATCATTTATCATCAGATGCTATTTGTTATTTTGAAACATTATAATTTCACTCTCAAAAGTAGCTTGAATATCCTCTAACAGAGGATGCTCAATTGGCACAATTAAAGAAACATAGATAGGTATGCCCTCATCATAAACAACTGCGGTTTTGATGACATATTTTTTCTTGCAAATTATCCCAAAAGTACAAAAAATAGTTATAACATGGGCAAAAAGTTCTGCTAAAGTATCCATGTGGATTTATTTTATAGTTTTTCGAGCATTTGTTATGTATGTTGCTATACATCATTGCGAAAGTGTACGAGCTCGTACACAATTCGAATTGGATAGACTGTTGGACGAGGTAAATCCAGAGGCACGAATGTGTTATCTGAAAAATGCATATAGGAGAGATGTGAAATACAATACCCTTCGAATGTAACTTTTTCTAAAACTTTTCCCCGATTTTCTTGCCTGTTTCGAAATATTGTTGTACTTTTGAAGGAGTAATATAGAAAAAGTAGAACTCTAAAACAATATAACTCTATGAGTATCAAGCGTTTTACCCCCCCCAGCCCGTCCGAGAACGGCCGTTTGGGGGTGTATCATAGAGGGCAGAACCG
>OOAA01000147.1_pt1 | contig 55724 bp, 37 predicted proteins | sample 1671671 | NCBI WGS metagenome assembly OOAA01 (sample SAMN06348180, study PRJEB24527) | human gut metagenome | biome: human gut; feature: ankylosing spondylitis patient; material: feces | host: Homo sapiens | place: China | collected 2015-10 | reverse complement strand
ATTGGCTATATCCTAGCCTTTTCAGCCCCGAAGATTTCTAAACGGGACAGCAGTGGTTTTAAGTATTAATTTCCGTCTGGCTTGGTTACATCCTGATTCACGGATGGATACCATACGAATTGATTGAAATCATCTGGCTGGGCAGGATTGAAATCCTTCCAGTCAGCACGAAGATACTTCACGATAGGCAGATTGAGCTGTTTCATGCCCATCACCACCATCTTTGCCACCTCGTAGGCTCCGTATGGATTGAAGTGGGTGTTATCCTCCAAAGCCTTAGTCTGGTTGGGATAAGTATTTGCCGGATAGTGAACCAGCGACTTCTTGCTGTTCTCATAACCCAAAGTCTCGAAGAAGGTACGGGTCATATCGTGGAGTTCAATGACAGGAACATCCTCTCTCTTAGCCACAGCTCTCATGGCATCAGGATAATCCTGATGAGTCTCCTGAATCTTGCTATGGGTAGCCTCATCGAAGAAGCGACGCTGAGTAGGAGTTACGAAGATGATGTTGCCTCCCTTCTTGCGGACCTCATCGATGAACTTCTTCAGATTATAAGAGAAGTTATACCAGGCACCACTGCCTGCAGACTTCTCCTTCTGGTCGTTATGTCCGAACTCACAAATCACGTAGTCGCCCTTCTTCATCATCGCCAGCACCTTGTCCAGACGGTTGGAAGCAAGGAAAGAACCTGCAGTCAATCCGCTTTCGGCATGGTTTGAGATAGCCACCTCAGGACCAAACCAGCGAGTCACCATCTGTCCCCAGGAAGCGTATGGCTCTGTAAACTGATCAACTACCGTAGAGTTGCCACAAAGAAACAAGGTGGTGGTTTCGGCAGGAGCCGGTTCTACCTTGATGCTCTTTACTGCTGGAGCTGCCCCTGTAAACTCCAGGGTCAGCTTCTCATCCTAGGTAAACGTCTCCTTCTCGCGAGGTTTGATTTTTACGTTCATTTTATCGGTAATATAAGGAGAACGCTTGTTCACGATGAAGGAGTAAGTCTTGAACTCACCCTTCCTGGTGCTCACCTCATCGAGCATCAGTCTTCGGTTCTCGGCACGAACCACAGTCTTGCCTGCTTTCTTCTTAGAACCGAGCACCACGGTGACCTTATAGTTGCCATCTGCCACCTTCACAGAATAGAAGAAAGGGGCATTACTCTTAGCTTTTGGTGCAGCCACGATATCATATCCCTGTCCATTCTCAGCAGAATAGACAGGCTGCGCCTTGGTCATATCAATATCAAAACCCTGGGCATTGACTCCTACAGAAGAAGCCAACGCCAAAAGTCCTGCTACTAAAATATATTTTGTCTTCATCTGATGATATCTTTATTGATTGTAAATTATCATTTTACTTCAGATACTTAGCCAATGGGCTCTTCATCTTCTTCAAGCCCTTAGCCACACACTTGGCATTGTGCTGGGCACCCTTCAGACTGGTGTGGGTATGATCCTTCTTGTAATATGCCTTCACCTTTTCCTTGCCTATCTTATCGTATGAATCGGCAGCGATGTTGTGGAGGTCGAGGAAGGCAACGCCTGTCTCAGCTACCACCTCACAATACCATTTTCCGTAGCTATCGTTGCGGCGCTCCATCTTTCCGTTAGGCCACTCGTTGCGAGGAGTCAGGGAAACGAGGATTGGGGTAGCTCCCTTCTCTCGCACATCCTGGATAAACTTCTTCAGGTACCAGCCGAAAGAATAAACCACCTCATACTGCTTGCTCTCTTCCATCTGATAAACATGACAGGTATCCTTGGCACAAGGAATGGAACCACGCATCTTCTTATCGGTCAAGGAACAGATGTCGTTGTGACCGAACTCGATGAGCACGTAGTCGCCCGGCTGAAGACTGTTATATACCTTATCCCATCTTCCCTCATTGAGATAAGAACGGGAACTGCGACCCGCCTTGGCTGCATTCACGCAGGTAATCTTCTTAGGATTGAAGATGGTATAAGCCTGAGAGCCCCATCCCCACATGCCGTCTTCTTCCTTATCGGCATTCTTCACAGTACTGTCACCGGTGAAGAAGACAACCGGTTTGCCTGGTTCGCGCTTGAAATTCTCTACCGGCAAAGCCACATTGATCATCATCGCCTGCAAAGGAGCCAGACTTGGGTCCTTGCTCTCAGCCAATCCCTCAGCAGCCGAACGGGCATTCATCATCGCACCGAAGCGGGAGGTATGGATATGGTCGGTGAAGAAATGATACTTCTCCTTCCAATGACCATAGCTATCGAGCTTGGCTGCAGAAATCTCATTCAGATCTACGAAAGGAACTCCTTCCTGCTCAGCCACCTGCTTTGCCCACAAGCCGAAAGTCTTGTTCACACGGACTATCTTATCATTCTCATCGTAGGCATCACGTGGAGTCAATGACATCAGGATAGGATGAGCACCCAGTGCCCTGCAGTCGTTGATGTATTTGCGCATGTATTCGCCGTAGGTATAAACGGTTTCCTTCACACCTGTCTCCTTGATGGTGACATTGAGCGAATCCTTGCCGATGCCAGGGATGCTGGCACGTGCCCTGCCGCTATCGTATGGTCCATTGTCGTTATGGCCGATGGAGATGATCACCCAGTCGCCAGCCTTAATGCCCTTTCGCACATCCGGCCAAAGACGGTTGTAGAAGGTACGGCTGCTCATACCTCCGAGCGCCTGGTTTTCTACCGTAATCTTGTTGGCATCGAAGAACTCGTGCTCGTAGTATCCCCAGCCCCACTGGCCGTTGTTACCATTACCCAGCGTGCCATTGCGCATCGTAGAGTTACCTATCAGGAAGAGTACCGGATTATTGCCCTTGCGACTGGTTCCCGGTTGGATTCGGGCGGTCATCGCCTTGTTCAGGCTATCCACGGTATTGTCGATAACCTTATTGACATCTTCCATCGGCTTTGCCACCTGGGCAAAGGAAGCTGTAGTTGCCGCCATCAATGAGAAGGCGAATAATATTCTTTTCATATCCTTTATCGCTTTATATCTTATATTCTCTGTATTTCCTTATATTTTAATAAACGTATCAAATACATCTCTATTTTGTCAGAATCTCTTTTTTTTATTTCAAATTCTTATTTCTGAATCTTTTCTGCATGATCGGGCAGATAATACCCCAGATGCGGAGGCTGGTTATAGCCTACATTCTGCCAGGCCACTCCCATCCGATAGATATGGTCGTGCATCAGGGTTGGAACCCGATAGTCCGTAGGGATATTGGTGGTGAAGATATTGAGATGCGAGGCATCGCTCTTATCCCAACAGATGACTTCCTCTCGCCAGTCGCCAATGAGATCAGCCTGTAGATTAGGAGTCGCCTTCGACCAGTTGCAACTCACCGAGTTGCCCATCTCATACAGTTGCTTGCCATTGCTCAAAGGCAACGCCACCGCTTCCTTTCCGTTCCATTTCTGGAGATAAGGAGGGAAATGAGGAGGACGGCCGTTTGCCAGAAGTTCATCCTGCAAGTCGCCATCCCAATAGATCCGGAAGTTCATTGCCGGCATTCTGGAAACAGCTCTGAAACTCGTTTTCTCATTACTTCCGAAATGATCAGCTTCATGATTCTTCTTATAGGATAAAGATGTTTCTGCCGAAACAGTCTTACCCTTGATGTCTCTTACAACAGGAGCATCCGAACACCAAAGTTCATATCCCCGATGCTGGGCATCGATATCAGCAGCCAATCCTCTTCCAGTATCATCCTTATCGAGTGTACGGAACAGGATTTCGCCTGTTCGTGCATCCCGAAGATCAGAACCGTAGGGATATTCTTCGTGTACCATATAATATTCCAATCCCGGTCGGTCGGGATCCAGATCGGCAAGATGCTGCGCATCGCCATGTCCCAATCCGGTAGAATACAACAAGGTTCCATCATGGTTGATGGCTGCAGATCCGTAGGTAATCTCGTCACATCCATCCCCATCCACATCGCCCACAGCCAGACTGTGAGCACCCTGGGCATAAGCCGTATTCTTACATCCATGAGCCTCCTTCAGTACCTTTCCATCGGCATCGGTTACCTTCCAGTCGTTGGGAGTCAGCGAAGCATGGAGCCATTTGGTCTTGAGTTCCTTTCCGTCGAAATCTACCGCCCAGAGATAAGAGCGGGTATAATAGCCACGGCACATCACGGCACTTGGTTGCTTGTCGGCACCCTCCAGGAAAGCCACACCGGCAAGGTATCGCTCGCCACGGTTGCCATAGTTGTTCTTATCGCCCCAGACTGAAGAATAGGCAGGGAATCCGCTCTCCAGATGCTCTCCCTCTTCCACCTGCCGGCCTGTACCGAAGGCTCGGTTGGGCTGATACCAGATGGTATGCATCGCCTTTCCGGTTTCGCCATTAAAGACTGTAAGCAGTTCGGGACCTGCCATAATGCGACCTCTCGAATTGCGATAATCGGTAGCATTGTCCAGTTCTCGGATTCCGGCATCCGTAGCCGCATCGCTCACAAACTTTCCCTTGGCATCTACCGAACCCGTCGATGTCTTGCAGATCATCTCCGCCTTGCCATCGCCATCGAAATCATAGACCAGGAACTGGGTATAGTGAGCACCGGCACGGATATTCTTACCCAGATTGATGCGCCAGAGTTGGGTTCCATCCAGCTTATAGCAGTCGAAGATGACCTCTCCCGTATATCCATTGTGCGAATTGTCATGCGAATTGGTTGGGTCCCATTTCAGGATGATTTCGTATTCTCCATCCCCATCCACATCGCCCACGCTACAGTCGTTGGGGGTATATTCGTAGGATTTTCCATCGGGAGTAACACCGCCGGCAGGACGGTTGATGGACAGGGAGCGATAGAGATCGTTCCATGGCTTCACCGCCTTCGAAACTTCTCTTTCAGCCGGAGCATCCATCCTGGGTTCTTTCTGATAAGTGATGATCCGATAGGTATTGGCAGAGGAACCTTTCCGGTCTGTATAATTGGTCAGCTTCACCTGATGGGCGATGATCTTTCCATCCCTTTCTATGTCGAAGCATACGTGTTTGCTATCCGTACCCAGCAATCGCCAGCTGAGGAAGATTCCCTGGTTCTGGGCAGGCAAAGCCACCAAGCCACGGTCCAGCTTCTCCATCTGCGATACCGGAATCTGTCCTCGTGCATGGAGATGAGAGCAGGGAGCCATACTCAGCACCATACTCATCATCGGAAATAACATTTGTTTGATTTGCATGATGATAGTTGTTTAAAAAAAGAGCGATACCTTCTACCGAGAGAAAGATACCGCTCTTCAACATATAATCATTAACCTATCCTATAGATATTCGATTAGTAACCAGGATTCTGCATCTTCTCCTTCTCCTCATTGCTCAGGGAAGCACCATTCGCATTGGTGATACCATCGAGGAATGACTGAGGAATTGGACGATAATAATGCTTGGCTGGATCAAACTTGCCCTGTCCGCCAGTGGAAGCATCACTAAACGCATTCCAACGAGCCTCCAAAGTCTTGGTACGAGCCAAATCTTCCCAACGCTGACCTTCCCCTATCAACTCTCGTGTACGCTCATCCAAGAGGAAACACATGAACTTATCATAGTCGGATGTCAATTTCAAAGCTTCGTAGATTGGCTGTTCAACCTTAGAGTTGAGCACATCCTCAATACCATTCAGATGCATATTACTCTCAGTAGAAGCTGTAGTCTCGGCAATGTTGTTTGACTCATAATAAGTATTTTCCTCTGTATAGATAGAACCCTCGGCAGAGAATCCACCACCCTTTCCTGTACAAGCAGAGTTCTTCTTATAAGCCTGTCCACCATCACGGCTGATAGAGCGGTCCTCGCCAGCCTTGTAACCAGCACGGTCACGTACCATATTCAGGTAAGTGATGGCATTTCCATAATCCTTCTTGCGGATATAAGCCTCAGCTACCATCAGGACATCGTCGGCAGAACGGGCAATGATGGCATCACGGGTTCCGAACTGTGACGCAATAGATTCACGTGCACCGTCACGGAACTTGCTCAAAGCCACACTTCTGTTATGAATACTACCCAAAATGTAATAGTTGCCTGAACGTTCGGCAGCATTGCTCTGTGTATTGAAGCTAAAAGGCTGACCGGCATAATAACGTACGAAGGTATGCTGTGGGGTGAGTTTGCCATTCTTCAATACATAATCCTCAGACTTATTCTCTGTGCCATCAGCATTCAATGCAGGAGTGAAACGAGTGTCACCAGGATTATTGACGATATACTTGATACCAATCTCACCTCCCTTGAAACGATGCTCACCAGGATCTGATTCAGTAGGAACCTTCACATCGTCAGGATAATACTCAGGGTGTGCCTTGTATATATCATCTGTAATCTCCAACTTACCAGTTTCCTTATTCTTCTTGGTGGTAATCCAGTAAGGAGCACCATCCGTATAATTGGAACCATACTTGGTGATGAATGACTTCCAGAAACGGGAATCATTCACACGGTCAAATACCTGCATAGAATATTCTGTAGCACTGACGTATGAGAACTCACGACCTCCAGAAATGTCACGCTTACAACCAGCCATGTTCTGATAAATGGATGGATAGTAGAGGTGGAACTGGTTGCCAAAGCGACCTCGTGTGCTGGCACCATCGTTGGAGAACTGTGCAGCAAGAACCACCTCGCTAACTTGCTCATTGGCACCATTAGGCTCTGTATAATCCCACAGTTCCTGGAAGTTCTGGCACAATGGGTGGGCAGCAATTACTTCCTTACCATACTTGATGACAGCCTCCAGGTCGGCATCCTTGTACTGAGCATTCCAGCCATCATGCAATTCAGAGGCACGATAAAGATGAGCCTTTGCCAGGAAATGGGCAGCAGCCGACTTAGTAAGGCGACCAACCTGCTTTCCTTCAGGAGATTCAGGCAACAATTCGTATGCCTTCTGAAAATCAGAAATAATCTGGGCAAAACACTCTTCCTCGCTATTACGAGTATAAGTATAATTAATCTTACCATTGCTTGGCTCCAGCTTCAAAGGCACACCTCCATACTGCTTTACCAGTTCGAAATAAGCAAAAGCACGGAGGAAGTAACCCTCACCCAAACGGTTGTTGTAAGTGCTCACCTTCTCACCATAATATAATGGAGTATTCTGGATGACAAGATTGGCTGGTTCTACAAGACCATACATATTGTCCCACAATGGCTGGTTGGCAGCAGTTTCACCCGAGTTCAGGTCGGTGCTGTATGCATTATAAGAGGTGATGTTGTTGGCACCACTGGTAAACTCATCGATACCCATACCATAGAGATAAATACCCCAGATATAGTTATACTTAAACTTCAATTTCTGGTAAGCACCCGTAACCAGGTCGTCAATACCTTCCTTAGTCTGGAAATAAGCCGTACCTTTCTCAGTAATCAGCTTCTCGTCAAGGAACGAATCACTACAAGAAGTAACAGTTCCTAAAGTTGCACCGGCAATCAGTGCTGCATATAATATTTTGTTTGTCTTCATGATGTATCTGTATTTAGAATCCAATGTTTAATCCGATAACCCAGCTCTTGATGGTTGTACCTGAACCGTAAGAAGTTGAGTTGTTATCATAACTCAAGAGGTCGGTATCAAGCCACTTGCACTTCTTGTAAATGGTGAATGGGTTCATGGCCTGAACATAAACCTTTAGGTTACTCATACCCATTTTGCTTGTGATCTTCTTAGGGAATGTATAACCCAGAGAGATATTACGCATCTTGATGTAAGAACCATCCTGATAATTCATTGAGCCAGAAAAAGTATCAGCGTTCTGACCCTGAGAGCCAGGAGAGTAATACTCAGCATCCTCATTGATGTCCTTAATCCAATAATCCACATCACGCATAGCATACATACCTCCAAGAGTCTCAGCACCCTTGGCTACAGTAAACTTCCATCGTGCATAGATGAAGCAGGAAAGTTCAAAGTTCTTGTAGCTGAATGTGTTATGCCAACCACCAGACCAACGAGGACGAACCTTACCTACAATCTGACGGTCATTTGCATCAATCTTACCATCAGGATTTACATCCTTCACCTTGATCTGACCAGGTTTACGACCAAACTTGGCAGCTTCATCAGCCTCCGAAGACTTCCAGATTCCATCATATACATAGTCGTAGTAAACACCAATTTCCTCACCTACGAAGAGACGGTCGTTTACATTCTTTTCTACACCATTATTCAACTTATCCACGCGGTTGCGGTCGATGGTCCAGGTCAAACTGGTGTTCCATTCGAAATCCTTAGTCTTCACAGGAATGGCATTCAACTGCAAATCAACACCCCAACCGGAAGTCTCACCTACATTGGCAAATGTGCTGGTATAACCTGTAAGTGAAGGTATGGTAGTAGCCAGAATCAGATCGGTAGTCTTGTTGTGATAGTAGTCAACACTACCGCTGATACGGTTGTTGATGAAGCCGAAGTCGAGACCTACGTTCCACTGCTTGGTCTTCTCCCAACCCAGGTCGAGGTTCGCCATCTTGTTCGGATTCTTGGCAGAAGCATCAGAAGGCAAGTAACCTACAGTAGGATCCATGCTACCCCATGCATAGTAGTTGCTCTGTACAGCACCCTGTGTGGCATAAGCACTAACTGCATAGTTACCGGAAATACCATAACCCAGACGAAGTTTCAAATTGCTTATGAAATCAGCCTTCTGCATAAACTTCTCCTGATCAATACGCCAACCAAGAGCTACAGATGGGAATGATGCCCACTTATGACCATCAGACAACTGAGAAGCACCATCGGAACGAACACTGGCTGTCAACATATACCTGTCTGCATAAGTATAATTCACACGAGCCATGTAGGAAGCAAGCGAAGTTTCTGTCAGGCCAGTAGAATAAGCCTGTGGATTTCCCAATGAACTTGTGTTCCACCAAAGTTCATCTGCACTCGCTACAAAAGCCTTGATATTACCATTCTCTGAATGATAGCTAGATGCACTCTGCAGGAGGGTAACACCAATACGATGGTTCTTGGCAATGGTCTTGTTGTAGTAAACCAGATTATCGAGCGTCCAAGACACCTTATTGGATGGATTGTATTGAGCTATGTTTCTGCCATCTCCATTGATACCATCGGCTGCATTGGCAATACCCAGGCGATAATACTGGAGTTCCGGACCAAACTGAATGCGATACTGCAGACCCTCCAATGGCTTCCACACCTTGCCAAAGTCAAATTGGGCATATGCGCTGCCATTGATTCGGAAATTGGTACGCTTGTTGGTATTATACTTCAGTTCATCAATAGGATTGATGATGTTCACATTGTAATCCCAAGGATTACGTATATAGTTGCCGTCAGAATCGTAAGGAACTGTCCATGGAATCATGGAGTTCAATGCATTATAATAATCACCAGGTCCCGTTACAGACTTAGAGAAGTTATAACCATAGTTCTGGGTACCGTATGAAGCATTCATGGTGAAGCCCAATGTCAATGGATCAACAGGTCTTGCCTCGAAAGAAGTATTCAAGGTAAAACGCTGATAGCTCTGACCAGGCTGTACACCCTTCTGATTTAAATAACCAAAAGAACCATAACCCTTGAATCTGTCTGAACCACCAGAAGCACTGAGTGTATGCTCATGAGTAATACCAGTCTGCTTACCATGAGAAGCCCAGTCGTAAGAACCCACTAATTCCGGATGATAAGTACCATCTACCCAAGCCTGATTGATATTAGCCCAGCTGTCTGCCTGACCTCCGAAAAGCTTCACATCTCTCTCATAATTAGGAGCAAAGTCTTGTGTCTTATCGCCATAATTGCCTTGGTTATATGCTGCCAGACGGGCATAGTCTATCCACTGTGCAGCGTTCATCATCTTGGTTACATCATGGAGCGTAGAGAAAGTAACTGTACCTGCATAGTTCAAGGTAACCTTGCCTTCCTTACCCTTCTTGGTAGTAACGAGCACAACACCGTTGGCACCTCGGGCACCATAAATAGCGGTAGCAGAAGCATCCTTCAACACCTCGATGCTCTCGATATCCTGAGGGTTGATATTCTCGATACCACCGTTCTGGATAATCATACCATCCACTACATAGAGCGGAGCACTGCTGGCACCGATGGAACGCTGACCACGGATGGTGATGCTACCTACAGTTCCAGGGCGCTGTGAGTTGGTAATATCCACACCGGCAGTCTTACCCTGCATACCCTCCAGTGCATCCTTTACAGGCATCGCTGTCAGGTCCTTTGAATCCAGGTGAGCCAAGGCGCCGGTCACATCGCTCTTGCGCTGTACACCATAACCTACTACCACGACTTCATCCAAAGCCTTGTTATCTTCCTGCAATGTTACCTTCAGATCGCTCTTTCCGGCTACACTCACTTTCTGGGTTGTATAACCGATATATGAGATTTCCACGGTAGCATTCTTTGGCACGTTGGTCAAAACAAAGTTTCCGTCAAGATCAGTTACGGCACCATTGGTTGTGCCTACTACTTTAACACTGGCGCCAATGACAGGCTCGCCCATGTTATCTACAACTGTACCTTTTACTGTTTTAGCTTGCTGTACTACATTCGTTGCTGCATTCACTTGAGCTATTCCGACAGGAGAAAACATCAATGCTGAGCAAAAAAGAGTAACAGGCAAAACAGACTCCTTAAAAAATAGTTTGTTGTCCATGTCTTATTACGTTTTGGTTTATATGTTTATTGTTTCGGGTGCAAAAATACACTTATTCTTGCCGACTATACTTTATATTTTGACCATTCACCTTTATTTTTTGACTTTTGCCCATTTTTTGTTTTTCACATTACATTTTCTCTTTCTTTTTGTTTTGCAGTCTAAGGATTTTATCGTATTTTTGCAGAAGAATCAAACGACCTATCAAATGAAAAGAAACAAAAAGACATTCTACACCTTATTATATATAGCAGGAATCATCAGCATTTGGCTGCTGCCTCTGCAGGCATTCGGCAGCATCAAACTGGACGGGAAGCGACTCTCGGCTAAGGATGGCTTGTCGTGCAATACGGTGAACGACATCATCCAGGATAGAGATGGATTTATCTGGCTCGGTACCCCAAACGGTATGAGCCGATATGATGGCTATCAGTTTATCAACTTCACCAATCTCAGCAAGAACTCCGGGCAAAAGAGTCACCACTCCATCTCCCAGCTCATCAACGACGAGAAACACGGACTCATCTGGGGCTATAATCCATCTAATATCCTCTGCAGCTTCGACCTGGAAACAGCCCATTTTTCCGATTATTTCGATAAAGAGAATGCTACGCTCTTGAAAAACCGATTCAAGAGCCAGAATGGCATGTGGCTCTTTTCTGGAGATTTCGGAGTAAGATACCTGACTTATAGCAACGGAAAATTTCAAGCCACAGATTATACTACAAAAAATGGCAAACTGATAGGCGATCATCAGCTACAGATGACAGAAGACACCAAACAGAATGTATGGATCGCATCCGATAAAGGTCTTAACCGCATCACCCCTGATGGCAAGAGCCATCTTATGCTCAAGAACCAGCATATCATCACCCTGACTACTGACGGCAATCATATCGCCGTACTGACCGACAAGGGCGATGCCTTCCTTTATGACAACTCGGGCAAACTCGTCCGGGCATGCCACCAGCCCACATGAGAGCAGTCATCACCGACCTCGCCATCAATGGTATCTCGATATACGAAGCTGAAAACGAGCAATTCCTGACCAAGGCGCTGAACTATACACGGGAAATCAGCCTGCCACACGACAAGAATTCGCTCAACATCCACTTCTCCAACTTCGATTATCCGCACATCCAGAATGCGATGTACCAGTACTATCTGGAGGGAATAGACAATACCTGGCGCCCGATGACCAGCATCAACCATGCCGAGTTCAGCGACCTGAACCCTGGCAGCTACACCCTGCATATCCGTACCCGTATAGGCAGCAACCAGTGGAGCGAGGAAAACCTGCTCCATATCACCATCTGTCAGCCTTGGTACAATACGGTATGGGCGTGGTGCATCTATCTGCTCATCATCTGCGGAGCCGGAGTGCTCTACTATCGTTCATGGAGAAGAAACTTCGAACTGAACCAGCAGATTGCTTTGGAGAAACAGATATCTGATTTCCGAATCAACTTCTTCACCCATATCTCTCATGAGTTCCGCACCCCGCTCGCCATCATCCAGAGTGCCGTGGAAAAGATGATGACCAAGGGAGAAGGCTATGCTTCCAAGAACAACATCAATACCCTCTCCAGAGGAACCAAGCGACTGCAGCGACTCATCAACCAGCTGATGGAGTTCCGCAAAATCAATACGGGCAATATGAAGCTGAATATAGAAAAGGGCGAAATCATCGGTTTCGTGCGCGCCATCTACAATGATCTCTATACCGTGGCCAAGCAGAAGGACGTCACCATGAATTTCACTCCTTGGACCAGCAACCACGAGATGCTCTTCGACCAGGAAAAGGTGGAAACCATCGTGTATAACCTGCTGAGCAATGCCGTGAAATATACCCCAGACAAGGGTATTATCAGCGTGAAACTCTATCTGGAGAACAACATCGTGTTCTTCTCGGTAGAAGACAATGGTCCGGGTATCAAGCCGGAAAGAAAGGCTGATCTCTTCAAGCCATTCATGCACGGCTATGCTTCCAAGGGCGGTATGGGTATCGGTCTCTATACGGCGCATCAGATGGCGGAAATCCACAAGGGTTCGCTCACCTACGAGCGTTCAAAGGATCTCGGAGGAAGCCGTTTCTGCCTTGCCCTGCCAAATGATGCCGGCAAGTATCAGCCGGAGGATATCATCGAAAAGAAGGCGCTGGATGACCACAGCATCGACAAGGACGAGATAGAGATGATTGTGAAGGAGATGACTCCGAAAGCCATCAACAACGTTACCGTGATGGTGATAGAAGATGATCCGGACATGCTGGATCAGATCAAGTCGGAGCTGTCTGTCTATTTCCATGTAGAAACATTCATGAATGGCAAGACGGGGTACGAGAACATCCGGAAAATCAAGCCAGCCCTGCTCATCAGCGACATCCAGTTGCCGGAGATGAGCGGCTACGAGATTGTAAGCAATATGAAGGCAGATCCGGAAACACAGAACATTCCAGTCATCATGCTGACTGCCTTCGATGATACCAGCCATATACTGAAGGCATACAAGAACTTCGTAGATGACTATATGGTGAAGCCTTGCAACTTCAAGCTCCTCATCGCCCGAGCCCTACAATTTGTGGCTATGGAACTGAAAGCGAAGCAGAAGGCTGAAGAGAAGGCGCAGCAGGAGAAAGCACTTGGTCAGGAAACGACTCTTAAGAAAAATGCTCCACTAGAGAAAGCAGAGCAGTCTTCCTGCGGAGAAGTAATCCTGGTCAAGCCAGTGAAGGAGCTCAAGAAGAATGAGCCTACCCTCCTGATGTCCACCCTCGACAAGAAGTTCAAGGATAAGCTGGAGGCGATCGTGGCACAGCATATCGGCGACAACAACTTCAATGTAGATCGCCTTGCCGAGCTGCTCTGCCTGGGCCGTACCACGGTATATAACCGCACCAAGAGCATCATGGGTGTTTCGCCAAACATCTATATCCAGAACGAGCGCCTGCGTATTGCCGCCAAGCTCCTGCTGGAAGGCGAATACACCGTAAGCGAGATCAGCGAAAAGGTCGGTTTCTCCGATTCCACCTATTTTTATAAGTGCTTCAAGAACAAGTTTGGAATCGCACCGAGCAAGTATGGCAAGTAAAGTCTGCCGGCAAACTATCTGTATTCTTCAGTGACCCAGATGGTTTGCCGATAGTTTCGCAAGTGTGGGAATTGACCTATGTAAATAAAATTCCCAAAAGAGAGAATCAGGAAGAAACGCCCGGAAAATGGGGGAAAAAGAGATGGAGAATTTTCCCTTAAGGATTTTTATTTTTTTTCCTTAAGGGAAAATATATTTTTCCTTAAGGAAAACGACAGCTTCTCTTAAGAGATTTTTCATCCACGCTTAACTTGTAAAGTTATTTATCACAGCCAGCACAATATCCCCCACTCCATCTGGCTCTCCAAGATAGGAAAAGATTCGGGATGTAAAAACGAAAAAACAATAGCCAAAGGCTCTCTTGCTTCCATGCAAGGGAACCTTTTTCTTTGTAAAAGCCTCAAAATTTTGCCTGCTTGTCTTGTCTGTCTCAATCTTTTTTTATATTTTTGCAAAGAATAAGCAAAATAGCAGCAATGAAAATAGACAATAAGGCTCTATGAGAAGTTATAAACCATATATCATCAAACTATGCATCGTTTTCCTCTGCTTTGGCGGCCGGATACTTACCAGCTCTGCCCAGAAGGTAGAGACAAACGATTATTTCTATGTGCTCAATACCCGACAGGGCCTTTCTGATAACCATGTCCTACAGATGATGCAGTTGACAGATGGCAGATTGGCGGTGAGAACTCCCAAGGGCATCAATCTCTATGATGGAAGGCGCTTCTCCTTGATTCCCCTTCCTGCAGAAAAGGCAGAAAACATCACGAAATACAAGGGGCAGACGCATCTTTATGCCGATAGCCAGGACAGGTTATGGGTAAAGGAATACCAGAAGATATTCTGTATTCTGCTTGCAGAGGGCAGAATTCTGGAACATGCCCTTGACGCTCTGTCAGGAAATGGAAAAGAGGATAAGATGAAAATAATGCGAAACGGCCCGACCCGGAATGACATTCAGGATCTGTTTGTAGATAGCAGGAAGAATGTCTGGGTTCTTATGGGTGATTCGCTGCTCAATACGCAGGATGGCAATCTAATCCATTTGAAGAAGGAATGGGGGTGTCTGCAGGATCTGGATACCGATGGCAAACAGGTTTATGCTTTCATGGATTCAGGAATCGTGGCGGTTTTTCAGAATGATAAGCTGGTCTATACCGCTTCTGCCTATTCTACAGCCGAAGCTATTAATCAGGATCCCGAGCTGATTCTTCAGGTGCGTGCTTTGGTAGAACAGCATCTGGAAGATGGCGAATATGGCGTGGAACAACTGGCACAGGATCTCTGTATGGAGCGGACAGGACTTTATAAAAAGCTGACGGCTCTGACCCATACTACTCCCGTGGCATTTATCCGCAGCATCCGGCTTCATCGTGCAGCAGCCTTGCTTCAGGAAGGTAAGCAGAGTGTGAATGAAATTTCCGAGCGAACGGGCTTCAGCTCGCCCAGCTATTTCACCAAGTGTTTTAAGAAGGAATTTGTTTTATCCCTTTTCCACCATTTAACATTACCTTTGCAACCGAAATACAATCTTATGTATTTAGAACTGGACAAATCATAAACCCTCTAATATAATAAACAAAAGTATGCTAAAGAATTTATCTCTCATTGCCCTTTTGGGCATTGCTGTCGTTGGCGTTCCAAGTGAACTCTGCGCCAAGAGCGTAATGGTGGCAGGCACACTGAAAGGTGCGGCTGCCAAGTCTATCACCCGTCAGGTAGCTCAGCAAAATGTAACCATCGAATTCTATTCTCCATCCATCGTCCGCATCTTAAAATCAGATGCCGGACTTGCTGCTCCCGTTCAGAAGAAAAGCTATTCTGTCATCTTGAAGCCTCAGCAGCTGAAGGATGTTCAGATACAGGAGAATGGAGATGTTGTAAACATTAAATCTAAATTCATTTGCGTCGAACTGAACCAGCAGACTGGCGAAATCCGCTTCCTCTCGAAGGAAGGAAAACTGCTGCTTACTGATACGAAGACCCGCCTGGAAGCCCGCAAGGATGAAGCCAACAAGGGCAAGTACCGCATAGAGCAAGACTTCCGTCTTGCTGATGACGAGGCCATCTATGGTCTGGGACAGCTGCGTGATGTTTATATGAATCAGCGTGGCCGTCAGAACATCGTACTCTGGAACAACAATACTTATATCGCCATCCCTTATTTCACCAGCGAGAAAGGCTATGGTCTTTACTGGGACAATGCGGGAAAAACCTATTTCAATGATGTAGTAGCATCCAAGAACAATTGTAACCAGCCATCATGCACTTCCTTTACCAGCGAAGTGGGAACCTGCGCCGACTACTATTTCATGTACAAGGATGGTACGCAGGATGGAGTCATCGCCAGCATCCGTGAACTGACCGGACAGGCTACGATGTTCCCGAAATGGGCGATGGGCTTCTGGCAATGCCGTGAGCGCTATAAGACCAGCGACGAACTGGCTGGCGTATTGGATAAGTATCGCGAACTGAAGATTCCTACCGATGCCATCGTGCAGGACTGGCAGTATTGGGGATGCGACTCCAACTGGAATGCGATGAAGTTCCAGAACCCATACTATATAAATAAGGTGGGCGACCCAGCCTATGCCAAGTATCTTCCTACCGATATGAAGCAGATGAAGGCACAGGGAGAACCCCGCTTGAAGAGTCCGGAAGAGATGGTGAAGTATGTTCACAAGAACGATGCTCACCTGATGATTTCCATCTGGGCAAGTTTCGGTCCCTGGACAGATCAGTATCGTGAACTGAAGAAGATGAATGCGCTCCTTCCTTTCGAAACCTGGCCAAGAAACAGTGGCGTGATGCCATACGATGTCTTCAATCCGAAGGCTCGCAACCTCTACTGGAAGTATCTTACTCATCTCTACCAGATGGGCTTCGATGCCTGGTGGACGGATTCTACGGAGCCTGACCATTTTGAGAAGCCGGGCGATGAGAACTATCAGACCTACGATGGTTCATGGCTGGGCGTGAAGAACGCCTTCCCATTGTTGCACAACAAGAGCATCTATGAGCACCAGAGAGCGATGAAGGGCAACACAAAGCGTTCGCTCCAGATGACCCGAAGCGGCAGTTTCGGTATTCAGCATTATGGCACCATCTGCTGGAGCGGTGATGTGGTGGCTTCCTGGGACGAGATGAAGAACCAGATTCCATCGGGCTTGAACTTCTCGCTCTGCGGTATCCCATTCTGGAACACCGACCTGGGTGGTTTCTTCTACTGGGAGTTTGAACAGAATCCAAAGAACCCTGCCATTCAGGAACTGCAGACCCGCTGGATGCAGTGGGGAACCTTCATGCCATTGATGCGTAACCACTGCTCTTCGCCGATGGTAAGCGAACTGTATGAATTCGGAAAGCAGGGCGACTGGGCTTATGATGCTATGATTAAGGCCATCAAGCTGCGCTATCGCCTTTTGCCTTATATCTACAGTACGGCTGGCGACTGTGTACAGAATAGCGGAAGCATGATGCGTGCCCTGGTAATGGATTATGCGGCAGACAAGAAGGCTTCCCGTCTGAACGATGAATATCTCTTCGGCCGCAACATCCTGGTGAAGCCGGTAACCGATCCTTTATATAGCTGGAAGGATAAGGAGAAGAAGGGTCATACCATCTACCCTGATGTAAGGAAGGCAGCTGCGCCTGTGAATGTTTACTTGCCAAAGGGTAATAAATGGTATGATTTCTGGAGCAATATCCAGTATGAGGGCGGTCAGGATATCCAGCGCCTTTGTCCTATCGACATCATGCCTGTGTTCATCAAGGCTGGTACCATCCTGCCATTCGGTCCTGAAGTGCAGTATAGTTCGGAGAAGCCTTGGGATGAGCTGGAAATCCGTGTCTATCCTGGTGCTGATGGTAAATTTACGCTCTATGAGGATGAGGGCGACAACTACAACTATGAGAAGGGTAAGTTCTCGGAAATCCAGTTTGTATGGAATGAAGCAGACAGAACCCTGAACATCGCGCCACGCAAGGGCAGCTATAAGGGAATGCTCCAGCATCGCAGATTCCATATCGTACTGGTGGATGCTAATAGTGGAGCGGGCGATCAGCCTATGCAGGCAAGCAAGAGCGTGGAATATAAAGGAAAGGCTGTAAAAGTACAGCTGTAAGATTATAGACCAAAGGGGAAAGAATAGGTTTTCTTCCCCTTTGGTCTTAATAATAGTTCTCTTTCAACAAAAAAAGCTATTAGTTGTAACAACTTTGAATTATTTTTCTTACCTTTGCCACCGTTATTCACCAAAAGCTCTCCAATGGATTTATCTATGGAGACTTATATGATGAAATACGACAGGTGTATAAGAATATAAACAGCAGATAAAAATGGCAGATATTTTTAATAAAGACAAGATTATAGCAATGGCTCTTTCCGAAGGAAGTGCAAAAGCCTTTGATGCCATTTTTGTGAAATTCTATCCGAAGGTTCTCCAATTTATCATGCGATTCTGCAAAGATAAGGGAGAGGCAGAAAACATTGTCCAGGAGTTGTTTATGAATCTTTGGATCAAGAGAGAAAGACTGGAAGAAATAACAAATATTGATAACTACCTATTTGTATCTGCCCGCCATGCCGTGGCCAGATACATGAGTGAATCACTGCGTTTCAATAATGAAGAACCTAAAGAAAATCTCCAAAAAGATGAGTTGTCAGGCGAAGTGCTACTATGCTATAAGGAATTGGAAGCTTATATCATGGAAGAAATAAACGCTATGCCAGAACAGCGAAGAAAAATATTCGTGATGAGCCGTTTGGAGGGAATGTCTAATTCAGAAATCGCAGCCAAGCTCGGAATAAGCAAGCGTACAGTGGAGACCCATATCTCATTAGCATTGACTTATTTGAGAGAAATATTACCGGTAATCGTACTTTTAACCCTTATTAACAGAAATTAATTACGTGTGCCTGTCATTTTTCTGCTCTTCATCATATAAGAAGGCAAAAATATGAAGAAAGAAAAATATCAAGCACTGAATACTTTTTGGGCTCATTGCGGCAAGGACGGCTGCAATGAGTCTGAACTCCAGGAGGCATTGAATGTCTTCAGGTATAATCGCTATGCATACGAACAGAAGCGCAAGAGAAAAGGCATCATCATAAGATGCATGAAATATGCAGCAGCATTGCTGTTCCCGATGATAGCTTCCTATTTTGTCTGGGACTATACAGCACGTTCATATTCTGAAAATGATGAACTGCTGGAATGCTATGTACCAGAAGGCAAGATGGACAGTTTGCTCTTATCAGACGGCACCAAGGTAAAAGTCAATGCCGGTACAACTATTTTATACCCAAAACGATTTAACAAAAGAAATCATTTACGCAACGTATATGTAAACGGTGAGGCACATTTTATGGTATCCAAAGACCGGGAGCACCCTTTCGTTGTACACGCAGGAAACTTGAAAGTGAAGGTGCTGGGTACTCATTTCGGTATAAAATCATACGATAATGAACCACAGGTATCTGTAACATTGGAAGAAGGTTTGGTGAGCGTATCCGACAAGAAGGAAGAGGTTATCCTACATCCTAACCAGCAGATGAATTACGAGCGCCGGAGTGGAATCATGACCGTAAAGGCTGTAGATGCCACCATCTATAATTCATGGACATCAGGTGATTTGAACTTCTCCCAGCAAACTTTGGAAGAGATTCTCCGCTGTTTGAAACGCCAATACAATGTACAGTTTATAGTAAAGAGCAATGTGGATCTTAAACAGAGATTTACTATGAACTTTAAAAAAGAGGAAAACATTGGCAATGTCATGCAGGTATTGACAGTTGTATCTGGCAACCTGCATTACCAGCAAAGCGGAGACAAAATCACTTTATTTGTAAAATAACCATAACTTAATAATTTAAAGTCAAAGAATATGAAGCATTTTGTAAGTAAAAAACTAGCATGTTCGTTCGCTCTATGTCTTTCGATGTCTTTGTCCTCTTTTGGTCAAAGTCAAGTGATTCACCTATCGAAAAGCAAGGCTACGGTACAAAGCTTTATTAAGGAGATTGAATCTCAGACTAAGATGTCCGTGGATTTTTCACAAAACACAATTGACTTAAACAAGAAAGTCGATGTCAACACGAAGATTCCTACTTTGGCAACATTGATGAATGCCATTCTGGATGGTCAGCTTCTTACCTACAAGATTGTGAACCGCCACATCATCATAGTCAAGAAAGAAGCTAAGGCTGGTAAGCAAACTTCACCAAAGGGCAAGCATACCGTTAAAGGCAAGGTTTTGGATTCACATGGTGAACCGGTCATTGGTGCTACCGTCATGGAGAATGGTACCAAGAATGGTGTGGTAACAGATATCGACGGTAACTTCACATTACAGACATCAACTTCCAACCCTGTATTAAACATATCTTATATTGGCTATGAACCACAAAAGATAAAGATGCAGGAAGGTCAAAATGCCAAGACTATCCAGTTGAAGGAAGACTCACAAAACCTTAATGAAGTTGTGGTTGTGGGCTATGGAACTCAGAAGAAATCCGATTTGACAGGAGGAGTCATTGCCATCAGCGAAGAAAAGCTCAATCTTGTAACAACCAACAACCTGATGGACAGATTGGCTGGTCAGGTACCGGGTTTGAGTATTACCACCGGTAATGCCACTCCAGGACAGGACCAATCCATCCGCGTACGTGGTGTCAATTCGTTGTCTGCAAGCAATGAACCTTTAATTGTATTGGACGGAATTCCATATAGCGGTTCTTTGGGTGATATCAATCCTGATATGGTGGCAAGCATGTCTGTATTGAAAGATGCTTCAGCTGCTGCTATTTACGGTGCACGAGGTGCCAATGGTGTCATCCTCATCCAGACCAAACAGGGTAAGGTAGGTAAGGCTACCGTTACCTATAAAGGACAGGTAGGTTTCTCTGAGCCGGAACGCCGTCTGGATATGATGAATGGCAAGGAATACGTCAAGTATCTGCAGGACTATTTTCATCTGAAGAACGGTCTGAATTATTCAGAGCTGACCCCAGAAAAGATTCTGGGTGCAGATGAATATGCCAACTATCAGGCTGGAAAGGAGACCAACTGGCAGGATGTCATCTTCAGAAAGGGATTTACCACCAATCATGAATTGGGTATTTCCGGCGGAACTGAAAGCACGACCTACATAGCAAGTCTTTCTCACGTCCTGACCAAAGGCGTCATGGAAAATACGGGCATGCACCGCACCAATGTTTCCTTGAATGTTATCCAGAATTTAGGTAAGTGGCTCAAGATTGGAGTCAATATGCAGGCTACGGAGAAGACGCTCGACGGCCCTGGCCCTTCCTTGGAATCGGGTTTGAAGTTAAGTCCCTACTCTTCCGTTTACGATGAAGAGGGAAATATCAACTTCTACCCAATGACTAGAAATACTTTGTTCAGCAATCCGCTTTCCAACATCAAGGCAGATTATGACCGTAAATTCCGCAATATATTCCTGTCATCCTATGCAAATGTAGATTTACCGGTCAAGGGATTAAGTTTCCGCACCAACTTCGGTTACAACTACCGCTCAAGTTTTTCTGGTTCCTACTATGGGCGAAATACCCTGAGTGGTAAGACAAGCAATGGTTCTGCAAGCATTTCCAATCGTCACTATTATGACTATACCTGGGAAAATGTATTGAAATATGCATTGGAAATCGGTGAGCATAAGTTTGACGCTACAGGTTTGTTCTCCATGCAGCAGACCAACAACCAGTATTCGGATCAGTCAGCTGAAAGTTTCATGAGTGACGAGTATGGCTATCACAATATGAATGCCGGTGAAAAAAACATCAAGATCAGCTCTTCACTGACCGAAACAGCCATGTTGTCTTACATGCTGCGTCTGAACTATTCATACAAGAGCCGCTACCTCATCACTCTGACCGGTCGCCAGGATGGCTATTCTGCATTTGGAACAAACAACAAGTATGCATTCTTCCCATCTGTGGCATTGGCATGGAACATCAATTCAGAAAAGTTCATGGCTGGCACCAGCAAGTGGCTCGACCAGTTGAAACTCCGTCTGTCATACGGTTCCAATGGTAACCAGGCTATCAGTGCCTACCAGACTCTGGATCGCCTCTCTGCGGTGAAGAAGTATCTGTTTGGTGATGAAGCAACTCCGGTAAATGGTGTCTATCTTCCTACCAATGGTGTGGGCAACCCCAACCTGAAATGGGAGACCACAAACACATTCAATGCCGGTTTGGATTACTCTTTCCTCAATGGTCGCCTGCTGGGTTCCTTCGACTTCTACGTATCCAACACCAAGGACTTGCTGATGAGCCGTTCCGTACCTTATATGAATGGTTACCGCTCCATCATGGACAATATCGGTTCTACCCGTAATATCGGTTTGGAGTTTGTGCTGACAAGTGTCAATATCCGAAACAAGGACTTCGAATGGAGAACAACATTCAACCTGGCATGGAACAAAGACGAGATAACCAAGCTTGCTGACAATGCTACCCAAGACCTCACCAACAAATGGTTTGTCGGAGAGTCTTCCAGAGTTTACTACGATTACAACGTAGTGGGAACCTGGCAGACGAATGAAGCTACCTGGGATGCAACCAAGAAGAAATACATCAATGCAGACGGCAAGGAAATCCAGAAGGGAGCAGTTCCAGGATCTGCCAAGCTGGAAGATGTAAATGGAGATGGCGTGATTGATTCCAACGACAAGAAAGTCATCGGTTCAAAACTGCCAAGCATCACATCAGCCTTGACGAATAATTTCGCCTACAAAAATGTATATGCTTCATTTGTCCTGACCGGCTTGTTTGGACAGTGGCGCCAGATGCACGATTATAACTTCGACCGCTGGATGCCTGAGTTCAACTATCTCAGTGGCATGAACTATTGGACTGAGGATAATCCAACCAATGAGATGACCTCGCCAGTGTATGTGCCATTCAACAAGCACGGTTTCTATAAGCGTATGAACTATGTACACATCAAGAATGTGACATTGGGCTATCGCTTGCCAAAGGAATGGGCCAACAGTTTGGGTTTACAGTCTATCAAGTGCGACTTAAGTGTCAACAACCTTTATACCTTCAGCAATATCAAGAATGCGTTGAACTTCGACAGTACGCAGGATGATGAGAAGGGAGCGGTAATAGGCTATCCAACAGCTCGTTCATACATGTTCACTCTTAATGTATCATTCTAAATAACAATAATCATGAAAAGAAATATAGTTTTGACTCCGATATTGGGTGTCGCAATGCTTTTTTCAGGTACCAGCTGTTCCAGCTTTCTGGATGAAGAAATGAAGAGTACTGCCGGTCCGGATAATGTCTATACCAGTACAACCGGATTTGAAACGGCAGCAACAGGACTCTATACCTGGGCACGTGATGAGTACAACACCTGGGGAGGAGATGCGTTTGCTCATGGACAGGCTTGTCCATACGAGGCATTACAGGTAGCTACAGACATCGTGTACTGCGGCAAGCAGCAAGATGGTTCCCTCACTCCGTTTGAGAAACTGTCCTACACCCCATCCACAACCTTTGTAAGTTCCTACTGGAACTACGCCTATGGTCTTATCGCATCTTCCAACGAAATGCTGGAGTTTGCTGAGAAGAACAACAATTGGGACAAGAGTACAGACAAGGCATTGTATGAAGGTACAGCCCGTTTCTTCCGCGCATACGCCTATAGATATCTGGTTTATCTCTATGGTGATGTTCCATACGTTGACAAGATAGAACGTAACTATCGTAATGACTTCACCCGTACTCCTAAGAAAGAAGTACTGAAGCACATGATAGAAGACCTGGAGTTCGCCTCTACCAATTTACCGGAAGATCCTGATGCCGTAGAACCAGGTAAGCTGACCAAATGGGCAGCCAAGCATCTTCTCTCAGAAGTTTATCTTATGAATGAAGACTACGCTAAGGCTGAGCAGGCTGCCGATGAGGTCATCAATAGTGGATATTTCCACCTGATGAGCACCCGTTTTGGTACCAAGATTAAAGAGGGAGGTGATCCTTTCTATGATCTGTTTACAGAAAACAACCAGAACCGCACTTCAGGAAACATGGAGAGCATCTGGGTGATGCAGTTTGAGTATAATACTACAGGTGGCGGTGGAGCCAATTCCGACTGGACCAGACGTGCATGGAACCCTCGTTACTTTGATATGAAGGGATTTGTTCTTGCCGATTCTCTGGGTGGACGAGGCCTTGCCCAGATCCAGCCACTCACCTGGTGGATTGAAGGAAAGGATTTCTATGACCCAACCGATATGCGCAATTCTGAATACAACATCAAGCGTCACTGGTATTACAATGACCCTAAATATCCTGATTTGCTTGGCAAGGAAGCTCCTATCACAGAAGGAACTCGAAAACTGAGTCAGATATATCCGGTAATAACCAAGTTCTTCTATGGCAAGGAAGACGACCTTACCTACACAGGAAACAACAAGGACCGCATGAGATTCCGCTTGGCAGAAACCTATCTATTGAAAGCAGAGGCTTGCATCCGCCAAAACAAGACAGAGGAAGCTGCCAAGGCTATCAATGTGGTAAGAAAGAGAGCAAATGCCTCTGAAATCAGTGCATCCCAGGTAACGATGGACTTCCTTCTGGACGAACGTATCCGTGAATTGGTGGGTGAGGAAATCAGACGCTTTACTCTTCAGCGCACAGGAAAACAGGTTGAACGTGTTGCCAAGTACAACAAGTACAGTGCCGGATTTGATGCTCACAATCTGATCTGGCCTATACCTCAGAATGTCATCGACTCAAATACAGGTGCTGAGATTACCCAGAACCCTGATTATTAAAAGCTATACATTAACATATATCAATTTCCATCAACATTTATGAAAACTCTCTCTCTTTGGACTCTCCTGCTGCCTATTTTCCTACTGGCAGCAGGGGAGGTACAAGCACAAGAAAAAACTGCCCATCATCCTTTGCCGGCAGAAATGGAGATTCCGTTGAAATACGGAGCAGACAGACTTGGCAAACGCCAGGATGATGCCATGAAAAGATTCCGTTCCAATCGTTTGGGCTTATTCCTGCATTGGGGGCTCTACTCAATCCCTGGCGGATATTGGAAAGGTAAGGAATACAAAGGCGCTGCCGAATGGCTGAAATCCTGGGCAAATGTACCCAATGACGAATGGCTTGAACTGATAAAAGAGTGGAATCCCAAGAACTTTCATGCCGATGTATGGGCTCAGACAGCCCAAAACATGGGTGTGAAATATGTCAAGATTACCACAAAGCATCACGAAGGCTTTTGCCTATGGCCTAGCAAATACTCCAAATATACAGTTGCTCAAACTCCTTATCACAAGGATATTCTAGGTGAGCTGGTAAAAGCATATCAGAAAGCAGGAATAGACGTTCATTTTTACTTTTCTGTGATGGACTGGAGCGACCCTGACTGGAGATACAACCTGAAGACTCATGAAGACAGCATTGCCTTCAAGCGCTTTCTGGACAGAACAGAGAAGCAACTGGTAGAGCTGGCAACCCGATATCCAATGGTAAAAGACTTCTGGTTTGACGGAACATGGGATAACAGCATTAAGAAAAACGGCAAATGGACTGCCCATATAGAACAAACATTAAAGAAGCTGATTCCGGGAGTTACAATCAACAGCAGACTGCGTGCTGACGATTATGGCAAACGCCATTTCGACAGCAACGGCCATCTGATGGGCGACTACGAATCGGGATATGAACGCCGCCTACCCGACCCTGACTCAGACTTGCAGGTCACCCGCTGGGATTGGGAAGCATGCATGACGATTCCAGAGAACCAATGGGGATACCACAAGGACTGGTCTTTGAGCTATGTAAAAAATCCATGTGAAGTGTTGGAAAGGATTGTACATGCTGTTTCAATGGGAGGCAACATGGTTGTTAATTTCGGACCAACTCCGGAAGGTACATTCAGAAAAGAAGAATTAACTATTGCTGATTATCTCGGAAAATGGATGAAGCGGAATGGTGAAGCCATCTATGGCTGCGACTATGCCGAACTGAAGAAACAAGACTGGGGATATTTTACCAGAAACTCCCAATACACCTATATGGTTGTATTCAATATGCCTTTCTCCGGACACCTTACAGTAAAAGTCCCAAAGGGAAAGAAGATATTGGAGGCAGAAACCCTAAATGGCAAAAAAGTAAGTTTTGTAGAATCCACAACTTGTGAGTATCAGATTTCAACACCTCATCCTGTTCCCAATGCTCCTTTCGTGATTCGCTTGAAAATTGACCAGGGAGCCAATGAAGTATATCAGGCTCCACTAACCTAGTAATTCACGGCAAACAATGAGAAATATGATGATGAAGAAAATCTTATTCATACTGATGCTTTCCATGATGATGGGGCTGTTGAATGCCAAGAGTAATCTGCCTTTCACCCGGCAGGAGACCAAGAACATCATGAGAAAAATAGCAGACTGGCAAATTGCAGATTTGCAGGTCCATCAGCGCTATGATGACTTAAACTGGACTCATGCCACCCTGTATCGCGGCATGATCGACTGGGCTGAATTAAGTGAAAGCACTGATGGCTATGATGGTTATTACCGATGGCTGAAAAGGATTGGAAGACGCAACCATTACCAAATGGCAAAATCCATGTATCACGCAGACGACATTGCTGTAGGGCAGGCTTTTCTTGACTTATATGTCAAATACAAAGACCCACGTATGCTATGGCCAGTTCAAGCCAGAACAGACTTTGTCATAACTCATCCTGCATCCTGCAACATGCTGATTAACTATTCCGACATTACCACAACAGATAAATGGACCTGGTGTGATGCACTGTTCATGGCACCTCCCGTTTATGCCCGTATGTATGCCATTACAAAAGATAAAAAGTATCTGGAATTCATGGACAAGGAATTCCACGACACCTATAATTATCTTTATGACCAGGATGAGCACCTGTTCTATCGCGATGGAAGATACTTCCAGCAACGAGAAAGTAATGGAAAGAAAATCTTCTGGGGACGCGGTAATGGCTGGGTTCTTGGTGGTTTAGTTGACCTGCTGAAAATCATTCCGAAGAAAAGCTCCTATCGTCCATTCTACGAAAAGCTCTACAAGGAAATGTGCGCCCGTATCATTGAAACACAGGCTAAGGATGGATATTGGCATGCTAGCCTGCTGGATCCAGACTCTTACCCTTCACCGGAAACCAGTGCTTCAGGATTTATCGTATATGCATTGGCATACGGAGTTAGAGAAGGATACCTGGATTCCAAGCTGTATCTTCCTGCCATCACCAAAGGTTGGCAGGCTATGGTGAATGCGGTCAGTGACCAGGGAAAACTATGCTATGTACAGCCGGTGGGAGCAGATCCCAAGAAAGTGACTAAGGATATGACAGAAGTATATGGTGTGGGAGCATTCCTGCTCGCAGGTTGCCAGATATATCAGTTATGTAATCAATAAACAAGAATGATATGATAAATACTTATAAGAAATTTAGCTTGATGATACTTGGGGCTATAGTATCCAGCCTCACTCTCATGGCAAGGGAGGTAACTTCATTCAATGACGGGTGGGAATTCAAGCGAGGTCCTTTCTCTACGAATGTCTATAAAGCTCAGGAAATATGGAAAGGCAAATGGACGAAAGTCAACATTCCACATACCTGGAACAACAAAGACATGCAAACTGAGTATAACAAGTTTTACCAGGGTGCAGCATATTACAGGAAGACCTATTTTGCCAGTGAAGATTTGAAGGGCAAAAGAGTTTTCTTACGCTTTGAGGGGGTTGGTTCCTGCTCTGAGGTATATGTCAATGGTGCTTTGGTGGGAACCCACAAGGGAGGATACTCCGCATTTGTTGTTGAAATAGGAGATGAACTGCAGCTTGGAAAGAACAATGAGATTGTAGTCAAAGCTGATAATCAGTCTCGTCCGGATGTCATACCTGTCAACCATATCTTATTTGGCGTATATGGTGGAATATACAGACCCATCACGATGATAGTAACTGATTCCTGCAACATTAGCGTAAATGACTTTGCTTCATCAGGAGTATATATCACCCAAAAGAATGTTTCTGCAAAATCTGCCGACATTTCCGTTAAGGTGAAATTAGATAACGGAAGACTGCATCCAGCCTCACTTGTACTGGAGAACAGAATATTCTCTAAAAATGGTAAACAGATTGCCTGCAACAAGCAAAAAATCTCGCTTACCACGCAAGGTACCCAGTCGTTTGTTTCCGATTTCAAGATCAGTCAGCCACATCTTTGGCAAGGAAGACAAGATCCCTACCTGTACAAAGTAGAATCAGTTCTTCTTCAAGATGGCCGCATCATAGACTCCGTGGTCCAGCCCCTTGGAATACGCCATTTTGAAATGGTAGCAGGCAAAGGCTTTTATCTCAATGGCAAGAAATATCCTATGTATGGTGTCACCCGTCATCAGGACTGGTGGGGATTGGGCAGTGCCTTGCAAAATGAGAACCATGATTTTGACCTGGCAACAATCATGGATGTGGGAGCAACAACCGTGCGCTTTGCGCATTATCAGCAAAGCGAGTACCTCTACTCAAAATGCGATTCGCTGGGATTAATCATCTGGGCCGAAATTCCGTTTGTGAATCAGGTGACCGGGCAGGAAGCTGAAAATGCCCAGAATCAATTGAGGGAACTGATACGACAAAACTTCAATCATCCATCCATTTATGTCTGGGGACTGCATAATGAGGTATATCGCCCACATGCATATACAGCCCAACTCACGGCTATGCTCCACAATACGGCAAAGACTGAAGATCCTGACAGATATACAGTCTCGGTAAATGGTTATGGAAGAATGAATCATCCTGTTAATCTGAACGCTGATATCCAAGGTATGAACAGATACTTCGGATGGTACGAGGGTGAAATCAAGGACATCAGGAAATGGATCGAGAATCTGGAGAAAGACTACCCTACCCAGAAATTCGTTCTCTCTGAATATGGTGCAGATGGAAATATAAACCAGCAAACCGAGTACCTGGGTGAATCACAGGACTGGACAAAGCCCTATTATCCAGAGACCTATGAGACCAAGATTCACGAATATCAATGGAGCATCATCGCCAAGCACCCATATATTCTGGCTTCATATCTCTGGAATACCTTTGATTTCGCTACTCCAATGGCCAACAGAGGAGGAGTTCCTGCACGTAACATGAAAGGACTCGTTACCTTTGACAGGAAGACCCAAAAAGATGCATATTACTGGTATAAGGCAAACTGGAGTAAATCACCAGTTCTCCACATCACCCAAAGAAGAAATATAAACAGAGAGAAAAAGATAACAGCGGTAACGGTTTATTCCAATATGGGAACTCCAAAACTGATAGTTAACGGGAAGGAAATTTCAGAAATGAGAAAAGGCTATACGGATGTTCATTATATCTTTGACAAGGTAAACCTCTCTGATGGGAAAAACAGCATCAAGGCAGAAGTCCGGGTAAATGGCAAGCTGTATGAAGACCAGATAGAATGGATTTATTCTGGAGAACAGAATCGCGGTTCAGACAATTCATACAACAAAAACGAACATGGAGGATTTTAGCCCCTTCTTTGAATAAACAATTCTGCCTAAAAACAACTACAAAACCAGCCCCTGCCTGATATGAAATCAAGCAGGGGCAAATCTTTTACAAATATTTACTAAAAACATATTAAAACACACTAATATTCAACAAAATAACATCAGATTCATAGTTTTATCCATATCTTTGCAGAAAAATAGAACATAATTGTGATGATATTTACCAATACGCTCATATCGAATCAAAACAGATGTAATGTACCCCATTACATCCTCAACTGCAGTCTTCGGAAATAATACCTATCTTGCTTGAGATAACATATTATTAACGAATTAAAAATTACATGGGTTTAATCATATTATATTTTTTAGGTGCTCTGTCACTATCCTTTTTATGCTCCGTCCTGGAGGCGGTGCTACTTTCTACTCCGATGTCGTTTATCTCGATGAAGGAGAATCAAGGCAACAAGACTGCCTCGTTGATGAAACTGTATAAGAACAACGTTGATCGCCCAGTGGGTGCCATTCTTTCGCTCAACACCATCGCCCACACCATCGGCTCTGCCGGCGTGGGTGCCGAGTCTATCAAACTCTTTGGCGAAGAATACTTCGGTATCATTTCCGCCATTCTCACCTTGCTGATTCTGGTGCTTTCAGAAATCATCCCGAAGACCATCGGTGCTTCTTACTGGCGCTCGCTGGCAATGCCATCCACCAAGATCATCCGGGTACTCATCTTCATCACCTACCCTCTGGTACTGCTCTCGGAACTTATCACAAAGGTATTCACGCCTAAGAGCCACCAGGCTTCCATGAGCCGCGAAGAGGTTTCGGCCATGGTAGATGTAGGAACCACAGAAGGCATCTTCCGTGAATCGGAAAGCAAGATCATCAAGAGCTGCATCCGTCTGGCAGGAGTTAAGGCAAAAGAGGTGATGACACCATCCATCGTGGTAGAATCTGCTAATATGCATCTAACCACCAAGGAGTTTTACGAACTGAAGGAGTGGAATTTCTCACGCATTCCTGTATATGATAACAATAAGGACTATATCGTGGGCTACGTTCTGAAGGATGTGGTTCTCAAATCGGTTTCAGACGATGAATTCCAAACCCGATTATCCGAGCTGATGCGCCCGATTCTTTCCTTCAACGAGGATGAATCGCTATATCAGATCTGGGAAAAGATGTTGGAAAAGCGAGAGCACATCTCCATTATCGTAGATGAATACGGATGCCTTCGCGGCGTAGTTTCCATGGAGGATGTGATAGAAACGATGACGGGCGTGGAAATCGTAGATGAAGACGATGTTGCCGTGGATATGCAAGCCTTGGCTAAGGAAAAATCACGCCTGATGATGCAGAAAAAGAAGTAAGAATAAAAAAACTCGTTGGCAAATACCAACGAGTTTTTTTACTTGGCACCTGGCTTCACTTTGAGAGAGAAGTTACCATCAAAGTCTGTAACTGTACCCTGGGTAACTTTCTGTCCCTCGATGATAACAGACTTGTTTTTCATAGAATAAAATCGTTCAAGTATCATTATTATTATCCAAATCTTTGTTTTTTATACATTTCAGCACAAAGTTACATACTTTTTTGCATATATAATAAGGTATAGTGGATTTTTTTGCGTAATTTTGCCGATGAATAAGCTAAATGGCTCTGGAAGCAATAGCACCAGAAGATGAGCCAGGAGGCAAAACCCAGAAACAAAACAAAGCATTATGCAGACCAGCAAATACCTATTAGCAACAGAAAGAGACGCCGAATGGGGTCTCACCATCAGCACCGTGGGACGGGAAGAAATCGCCCCGGGAGAAGAATATCCTACCAAGGGTCATGCCGATGGATATTACTTCGATATTCAGAAGGGAAGAACCCTTGATGAATACCAGCTTCTCTACCAGCCGGAAGGAGAAGGTGTGTTCCACTCTGCCCATCTTCCGGAAACAAAGATCAAGGCTGGAGACATCTTCCTGCTCTTTCCCGGTGAATGGCATACCTACCATCCATCAGGCACCAAGGGATGGAAAAGCTATTGGATCGGATTCAAGGGAAAGAATATCGACGACCGTGTGAAGGCGGGATTCCTGTCCCCTGAAAAGCCGATCTATCACGTGGGCTACAGCAACGAGATCATCAGCCTGTATGAAGAGGCTTACAAGACGGCACAGGAGGAGGCTGCATACGCTCAGCAGACAATGGCGGGTATCGTAAACCATCTCATCGGAAAGATGTATTCCCTGGAGAGAAACATCATCCTGAGCAAGGATTCCAAGCATGTGGATATCATCAACAGGGCGCGCCTGCGCATCCGTGAATCTCTGGAGGATACACTCACCATCCAGGAGATAGCCCAGGAACTAGGCATCAGCTACTCTTCGTTCCGCAAGCTCTTCAAGGAGCATACCGGCTTCGCTCCAGCACTCTACCAGCAGACGCTGAAACTGCAGAGAGCCAAGGAGCTGCTTTCTACCACCGATGAGAGCATCAAGGAGATTGCCTATCGCCTGAATTTCGAATCACCAGATTATTTCTCAGCTAAATTCAAGAGCCAGACTGGCATGAAACCGTCTGATTTCAGAAATACAACCCGATAAAAAAATTCCCACAAACAGATGAGGGTGTGTCATAAGCTTCTTGCCTAGGATATAGATAAGGCACGGATTACACGGATTACACGGCGCTAATGTGGGCAAAGCGATTATAATCGCATAAAGAATCCGTGTAATCCGTGTAATCCGTGCCAAAAACTGCTCCACCCAAAAACTTAATTTTTTGATATTTCATAGAGATTCTTGACCCTCCGCCAAAAAACTAGGCTTTAATATCATTTTCTCTTGTTCCATCTTGCACATTCCCCCTATCTTTGCAATCGTAAACAAATAACAATAACTTAAAATACACTCAAAAAAAATGGAACAGAAGAAATACTTCTTTGCCGTAGATCTGGGCGCTACCAGTGGCAGAACCATTCTGGGAAGCCTGGCTGACGGCAAGTTCGAACTGGAAGAACTCACCCGTTTCGACAACCGACTCATCGAAACCGGCAATCACTTCTACTGGGATATCTTTGCTCTCTTCTATGAGATCATCGCAGGTCTGAAACTCGTGGCGCAGCGCAGTATCCACATCGAAAGCATCGGTATCGATACCTGGGGATGCGACTTCGTATATGTGGATAAAAACGGGGACATTCTCCGCAATCCTCTCGCCTACCGCGACCCTCATACCTTCGGCATGATGGAGAAATATTTCGACGAGCAAATCAGCAAGGAAAAGGTATACGAGAAGACCGGAATCCAATTCATGAACTTCAATTCGCTCTTCCAGATATACGCCATGAGAAAGGCTGGAAACGTGGCTTTGGAGAATGCCGACAAGATTCTCTTTATCCCTGATGCCCTGAGCTATATGCTTACCGGTAACGCCATCTGCGAATATACCGTGGCTTCAACTTCCCAGATTCTCAACCCAATGACAGGCGATCTCGACAACGAACTCGTAGAGAGTCTCGGACTGAAGAGAGAGCAGTTTGGCAAGATGACCAACCCTGCTTCCATCATCGGCACACTCACCGAAGAGGTGCAGAAGATGACAGGTCTGAATGCCGTTCCAGTCATCGCCGTAGCGGGTCACGATACAGCCAGCGCCGTAGCAGCCGTACCAGCCAAGAACGAGGAGTTTGCCTACCTGAGCTCTGGTACCTGGAGTCTGATGGGTATCGAGACCAAAAACGCCATCATCAACGAGAAGAGTTATGAACTCAACTTCACCAACGAGGGCGGCATTGAGGGCACTACCCGATTCCTGAAGAACATATGCGGCATGTGGATTTACGAGCGCTGCCGCAAGGAATGGAAGGACGAAGCTGCTGCCAACCAGAAGGACATGAAGAGTCTGGGACATGCTGAGCTAATTGCCGAAGCGATGAAGCAGCCTGCCTTCCAGAGCATCATCAACCCGGACGATGCCTGCTTTGCCAACCCATCGAGCATGGTAGAAGCTATCAAGCAGTATTGCGAAAAGACAGGCCAGCACGTTCCTCAGAACTATGGCGAATTCTGCCGTTGCATCTTCGAGAGTCTCGCACTCCGTTATCGTCAGATTTTCACCTGGCTGAAGGATTTTGCCGACTTCGACCTCAACGTGCTCCACATCATCGGTGGTGGTTCGCTCAATCAATATCTCAACCAGTTTACAGCCGACAGTTGCGGTGTCACCGTTCTGGCTGGTCCTCAGGAAGGTACAGCCATCGGCAACATCATGCTTCAGGCAAAGGCATCAGGCTTGGTCAAGGACATCTGGGAAATGCGTCAGATCATCGCCAACTCGCTGGAGCTCAAGAAATTCGAGCCAAAGAACAAGGAGGCTTGGGATGAGGCATACGAAAAGTTTTTAAAGGTAAAAGGGTAAAAAAATAAAAGCATAAAAAAAATAAACAATAAAATACACAAAAACAATGAAAGCAGATTTGATTTTAAAGAATTATGAGATTGCTAAGGAGCGCTATGCTGCTCTGGGTGTAGATACAGACAAGGCTATTGAGACTTTGGAGAAGACTCCTATCTCTCTGCACTGCTGGCAGGCTGACGACGTGGTTGGCTTCGAACGTGGCGAAGCTGCTTCTGGCGGTATCCAGAGTACAGGAAACTACCCTGGCAAGGCTCGCAACATCGATGAACTCCGACAGGATATCGAGAAGGTGAACTCTCTCCTGGCTGGTACTTTCCGCCTCAACCTCCACGAAATTTACGGTGAGTTCGGTGGCAAGCAGATCGACCGCAACGAGGTAACCGTAGATCAGTTTACAGGTTGGATGCAGTGGGCTAAGGAGCAGAACATGAAGCTCGACTTCAACTCTACTTCTTTCTCTCACCCATTGAGCGGAAATCTCACATTGTCAAATCCTGACCCAGCTATCCGCGAGTTCTGGATTGAGCACACCAAGCGTTGCCGCCGTATCGCAGACGCTATGGGTAAGTTCCAGAACGACCCATGTATCATGAACATCTGGGTACACGATGGTTCCAAGGATATCACCGTAGAGAAGGGCCGCTATCGCGAAATCCTGAAGAACTCTCTCGATGAGATCCTGGCAGAGGAGTTGCCAAATATGAAGTCTTGCCTGGAGGCTAAGCTCTTCGGTATCGGCTTGGAGGCTTACACCGTAGGTTCTCACGACTTCTACGCTGGCTACTGCGCTAAGAACAACGTGATGTATACCCTGGATACAGGTCACTATGAGCCAACAGAGAACGTATCGGATGCCGTTTCAGCACTCCTGCTCTTCGTTCCAGAGTTGATGCTCCACGTATCTCGCCCAATGCACTGGGATTCAGACCACGTAACCCTCTTCGACGACAATACCCGCAACCTCTTCTCAGAGTTGGTTCGTGCCAACGCACTCGACCGTGCTCATATCGGTCTCGACTACTTCGACGGTTCCATCAACCGTATCGGTGCTTACATCATCGGTGTACGTGCAGCCCAGAAGTCATTGTTGCAGGCATTCCTTGAGCCACTGGATACCCTCCGCAAGTACGAGGACGAGGGCAAGCTCTTCCAGCGTCTGGCTCTCCTCGAGGAAGAGAAGACATTGCCATTCGGTGCTGTATATGATTACTTCAACCTGAAGAACAACATCCCTGTTGGCGAGGAGTACATCGCTGACATCGAGAAGTACGAGGCTGAGGTTCTCGCTAAGAGAAACTAATATATAAGCAAAAACTCCTAGGCTCATAGCAGCCTAGGAGCTTTTCGGTCTGTTTATACCTAAAAACCAAGCAATTAACAATTATGGAAATATTAATAGGACTTTTCATCATAGCCATCGGTGCATTCTGCCAGTCCAGCTGTTATGTTCCTATCAACAAGATCAAAGATTGGAGTTGGGAATCATACTGGATAGTTCAGGGTGTGTTCGCATGGCTTATTTTGCCTTTTTTCGGCGCTATGCTCGCTGTACCTAGCGGACATTCCTTCTTTGAATTATTCGACGGATTCGGCTTCAATGTGGCTATGAGCATGCTCTTCGGTGTACTCTGGGGCGTAGGCGGACTGACCTTCGGTCTCTCCATGCGCTACCTGGGTGTGGCATTGGGTCAGAGCATCGCCCTGGGAACCTGCGCAGGTCTCGGTACCATTATGGGACCGGTACTGCTCAACATCTTCTTTCCGGAACTGGATGCCCTCTCATCGTTCACCTTCAGCGTCATCCTCGGTGTGGTAGTCACCCTGCTCGGTATCGCCATCATCGGTGTGGCTGGCAGCATGAAGGCGGCTTCGCTCTCTGAAGAGGAGAAGAAGGCTGCGGTAAAGGATTTCAACTTCCCTAAGGGTCTTGCCATCGCCCTGCTGGCTGGTTTCATGAGCGGATGCTTCAATGTGGGTCTCGCCTTCGGCGATGATATCCACTTCGGCACCTTCACCCCTGATATGTTCAAGACCCTGCCTGCTACCTTCCTCGTTACCGTGGGTGGTTTCATTACCAATGCCATCTACTGTTTCTATCAGAACACCAAGAATCATACTTGGAGCGACTATAAGAACGAGGAGGTTTGGGGCAACAACATCCTGTATTGTGCCCTGGCTGGTGCCTTGTGGTACAGTCAGTTCTTCGGTTTGTCATTAGGAAAAGGTTTCCTCACCGAATCCCCTACCCTTATGACTCTGTCTTTCTGCATCCTGATGGCACTCAACGTGGTGTTCTCAAATGTATGGGGCATCATCCTGAAGGAATGGAAGGGATGCTCATCAAAGACCATCACCGTATTAATCGTCGGCATCATCGTCTTGATTATCTCAAGCTTCCTGCCACAATTGATTTAACTTCAAAATATAGAATGATATGAAAAGATTTGCATTTAAGATGTATCTCAAGAAGGGATGCGAAAAGGAATATGCCAAGCGCCATGCTGCGATCTGGCCTGAGCTGAAACAGATGATCAAGGATCAGGGAGTAAGCGACTACAGTATCTTCTGGGACAAGGACACCAACCTGCTCTTTGCCGTTCAGAAATGCGACAGCGATACCAACAGCCAGGACACAACCAACGTGGATCCTATCACCCAGAAATGGTGGGATATGATGGCAGACATCATGGAGGTGAATCCTGATAATTCGCCTGTCAGCATCCCGCTGGAAGAACTTTTCCATATGGATTGATATAAAGATTTTAGTTAGCTTAGAAACAGAAAAAGCCCCCGAGCATCTCACGATGTTCGAGGGCTTTGTTTCACTAAACCCAAAAACTTTTACCTAATAACACTAAAACCTAAATTAAACCTATTACCTATAAAATGTATATCTAGTAAACCTATTATATCAAAATATTACTAACAACACTATATCAACTATTCATAACCTATGCCTTATCTTGGCAAATTGAAAGCCTTGGTCATCTCAGCCATTTCTTCCTGGCTCATACCATCAGGCTCGAATCCCATGCACTTGGAATCGATGTAGATCTTCGCACTCTTAGAGAGCACGTCAATCTGGTCGAAGGCATCCATTACATCCAAGCCCTTGGCAAAGACGCCGTGTTTCTCCCACATCACTACATCATAGTCTTCCAGCTCCTTCAAGGTTTCCTCAGCCAGCTTCAGACTGCCTGGCAACTGATAAGGAACGATACCCAGACCGAGTGGACAGAACGCCTTGGTCTCTGGAATCATACTCCAGAGCAGGTTGCTCAATACATCCTTGCCCATGAACTTCTTGTTGTGGCTCATGGCAATGAGCTCAATAGGATGAGTATGAACGGTAGCCTTGTAATTGGAGCCCTTTTCGATGAGACGGGCGTGAACGCTCAGGTGGCTTGGCAACTCTGATGTAGGCATCACGGCGTTATCAGCGATGATGACATAGCTGGCGCAATCGTCGAGGATCCGGATAATAGAACCGTTCTCCATAGGCCAGCGAGCCAAGTCGCGCATACGCTTGCCTGTACCCTTGCAGAAGAAGTAGCAACCCTTCAAGGCTGGCAATGCTGTACCAATCTGCTTTACTTCGCTGATGGCAGGCAAAGCCTTGATCTCGTCATCTACCAAGTCGGTGATGTTCACGGTGATGTTACCACCATTACGCTCAGCCCAACCATTCTGCCAGAGGTATCCGGCAACTTCTGCAATCTTCTCGACCTCCTTTTTCAAGGCAGGACGACCTTCTAATACGCTATTCATTGTAATCTTGTTATTAGCTTGTTTAAAAATTCTGCTGCAAAAGTAGTGATTTCCCCTCATATCCAACCTATTCTTTTGATATTTGGGCTATGACATTTGGCATAACCCTCAAAATCGTGAAAAAATGCAGAAGGCGGCTCCTTGCATCACGCAAGAAAACCGCCCTTTTCATTCTACATGCCAATAGAGAATTCATACTCTATTGATGAGATGAGATTTATGCTCTTTTTTATTGAGTTGAGATTTATGCTCTTTTTATAACCAGAAATTGATATTCTATTTTTCTTCTTTCTTCCCTGGGGTTACATCTTTCTGAAGAGAGAAATTAACAGGGATGATATATTTTACGTTTACCGGTTTGCCATCCTGTGTACCAGGAGTCCAATTAGGCATCGCCTTCACGATTCTCAAAGCCTCGGCATCCAGTTCTGGATCTACAGATCTTGCAATTCGGGCTTTGGCAACGCTACCATCCTTCTGAATGATAAAGGTTACAATCACACGGCCCTGCTTTTTGGCCTTGACGGCGGAAGCCGGATACTTGATGTTTGCAGCCAGATACTTCATCATCATTTCCTGACCACCAGGAAATTGCGGCATTGTCTCTGTTACATCATAAACCACATTCTTGGTTGTATCGGCTGGGGCTGTCGCATCAGAAGCCTTTGCTTCCGCCTTCAGTTCAGCTTCCAACTTTGCCAATTCAGCAGCCTTAGCTTCTTCTGCCTTTTTGGCTTCTGCGGCAGCTTTTGCTTCTTCAGCCGTCGGATTCGCCACAGCCACATCAGCATTCAGAGCCTGCTCAGCCTTCTGCTGAACCTCGGCTACTTCCGGAATCTGCTCGCCAATCTCACGAGCCACACTCTCGATGTTGCTCACCATAAGCAACGCTCCTGCTAAAGGTGCGAAAAGGAGGTACTTCGCCTTGCCTATTTCACTGGTTCTACGTTTGTTCATCATTTTAATTCTTTTTTTAAGAGGTAATAAATTAAAATTATTGGCAATCTTGGTCGATTCATTCGGCTGTCGATATGCCAAACCTAGAAGGTGATACTGATAGGATTTGCGCGCGTTGCCATCAGATAATACACTTTCATCGGCTAAATATTCCAAATTCATTCTTACTTCCTGCTTCATCAGCCAGGCAAACGGATTAAACCAGCAGGCGATGGAGAAAAGCTCGGAGAAGAGGGTATCCAGGGAATGGAGACCCGAAACATGGGTGCACTCGTGAACCATCACTTCGTGCAACTGCTTGCCCTCCAGGGTAGATGGATACATAAACACCCAGCGGAAGAAGGAGAACGGACTCCCCTCACCTCTGAGAAGATGTACCGTAATGCCTTCCACCTCCTGCTTCCTGGAAATAGCTGCAAGGCGGATGATGCTGAAGAGCTGCCATACCAAACGCAATGAGAGAACGGCAACTCCTGCCCAATAGATGCCCAGCAGTATATCTATCCAGGTTATGCTGGGAGCCTGAGCCTTTACAACCACCACGGGATAAAACGTGTCGGCATATACATTCGCCATACTCGCCATCGTTGGTGTATCGCGCACCCAATATTCCAGATTGAGTGCCGGAACCATCAGGGCAACGGCATAGATGAGCCAGAGGGTAAGGCGGCGAAGACCGAAGAAAGTATCGCGGCTCACCGTGAGGCGATAAAAGCCATAAAGGAGCATCAGGGCTACATTGATTTTTATAAGATATATTGCCATACAGTTTCAGTTTTTTATATAAATTAGTTATTGAACTTTCGCATATTAGCTCCACACGCCCTGTAAGGGCAAAAGCTTTCAATTACAGTTATTTATTCTTCCGAACTCTCAATTTCACGGATGATATCCTTGAGGTCCTCGGGACTGATTTTCTCGTCCTTGGCAAAGAAGGAAACCATTTCCTTGAAGGAATTCTTGAAGTAATTGTTCACGAAACCCGACAGGAACTTCCGCTTGTAATCGCTCTCGGCAATAAGTGGAGAATAGACATATCCCTTGCCATCTCGCTCCGCCTTGACATATTCCTTGCGCTTCAGATTGTTCACAATAGAAGCCACTGTAGTATAAGGTGGACGAGGTTCTGGCAACTGTTCCATAATCTGTTTCACGGCACATCGTCCCAATCGCCATATCCGAAGCATAATATCTTCTTCCTGATTCGTCAGCTTTTCCATATTTCTATCTTTATTTTTTTAAATTCAACATCCTTGTTTCTAAATCACGCTGCAAATCTACGAACTTTTCGTATAAACACAAAACAATTTGCGTTAAAAAACATAAACTCAGCTATATTTTAACGTTTTACGAGCTTTTCGTAATACAAAGACGCAGACATTTACGAGATTATCGTAGAATTCACATTAAGAGAGCCTATATATAACAATGTACAAAAATACATAAGTTGGTACAATATCACATATCAAGCAAAACAATGAGAAAAAGGGCTCAGGAGAGATTGTACGTGGATAAGACACCTCTCCTGAGTCGAAAAATATCTGATTCAGATAGAACCATCAAAAGGTAAGGTGATCATCAGCCGATGACCACCTTACCTTTTTTTAATACCTTGCATTTTGCGAGGTCATCTTTTTTCTGCAATTCCTTGACTTTTTGGCAAAACACCTAGCATATTTGTACTATTTTACATTTTTAAGAATCATAATACTGCTATTATTGGGTATTTTTCGCTATCTTTGCAGACGAAGAATAAACAATTAAGAACAACTTAATAAAACCCGATATGATGAACTATAAAAGAAATCATAAATTCATAGGATTATCCTTTGCTATGGCATTGATGTCATCACTCAACTGCCAGGCACAGTTGCTCCCTACCCCTACGCAGGAAGCCAAACCGGGCGTAAGATGGTGGTGGATGGGCTCTGCTGTGGATCAAGAGAATCTGAAGTGGAACCTTGGCGAATACGCCAAGGCAGGTATCGGTGCCGTAGAAATCACACCCCTCTATGGTGTGCAGGGCAACGACAAGAACGATATCCCTTATCTCTCGCCTAAATGGATGGACATGCTCAAATTTGTAGAGAAGGAAAACAAGCAGGTGGGCATTGAAACCGATATGGCTACAGGAACAGGTTGGCCTTTCGGTGGTCCTTGGGTACCTATCAGCGAAGCGGCATGCAAGGCGGTGTTCGTAGATACCATCGTGGATGTGAAACAGAAACTGATGGAGATAGAATTCAACGTGCCACAGAAAGAACGTGCCTTCGCCAAGCTGAAGGTCATCAAGGCATTCCCTGTAGAGGGTGAAAAATACAAGAAACGAGTCATCGCCCTCTATGAGAGCCGTACCCGACAGAAGGTGAAACGTGCTGCACCTGGTGGAGAGGGATACGTTATCGACCATTTCGACTCTACTGCCGTGGCCAATTACCTGCAGCACATCGACAGCGCCTTCGTGGCATCGAAGACTCCATATCCTCATACCTTCTTCAACGACAGCTACGAGGTGTATGGCGCCAACTGGACTCCTACCCTCCTGACAGAATTCGAGAAATATCACGGATACAAACTGCAGGATAAGTTCCCGGAGTTCCTCGATGGCGATGCTGTGGTGGTTAGCGATTACCGTGAAACCCTGGGCGACATGCTGCTCCATAACTTCACCGAACAGTGGACCAAATGGGCAAACAAGCGTGGTGCCATCACCCGCAACCAGGCACATGGTTCACCAGCCAATCTCATCGACTGCTATGCTGCCGTTGACATCCCGGAGATTGAAGGCTTCGGACTGACCGACTTCGGCATCAAGGGACTGCGCAAGGATCCGGGTAAGACCCGTCCTAACTTCAGCGACCTGAGTATGCTGAAATATGCTCCATCGGCTGCGCACATCACCGGAAAGAAATATACATCCAGCGAAACCTTCACCTGGCTCACCGAGCACTTCCGCACATCCCTGAGCCAGATGAAACCGGATATGGACCTGATGTTCTGCGCCGGCATAAACCACATGTTCTTCCATGGCACAGTCTATTCGCCAAAGAACGACACATGGCCAGGCTGGAAATTCTATGCTTCGGTGGATATGAGTCCTACCAACAGCATCTGGCGCGATGCTCCGGAACTGATGAAGTACATCACCAACTGCCAGACCTATCTGCAGTGGGGACAGCCAGACAATGATTTCCTGGTTTATCTGCCGGTAAGAGATATGTGGCGCAAGGATACCAAGAACTGGCTGATGCAATTCGACATCCACAGCATGGCGAAGAAGGCACCGGAGTTTATCAAGGTGATTCTCGACATCGACAAGGCTGGATTCGACTGCGACTACATTAGCGACAAGTATCTCCGCACGTGTACCTTTAAGAACGGTATGATTGAAACGGCTGCCGGAACCCGATACAAGGGCATCATCATCCCTGGCAACAACATCATGCCAAGCGACGTGATTGAGCACATCTCTGCCCTCAAGGCACAAGGCGCCAAGATTATCAAGGGCGACAACATCAAGGCGATGGAACAGGCGGCAAAACCGGAACTGATGAGAAAGAACCTGGGCTTGAAGATGATTCGCCGCAACAACAGTATCGGCCATCATTACTTCATCGCCAACCTCACCAGCAAGGATATCGCCTCTACCGTAGCTTTGGCCGTGAACGAGAAGCATGGCATCTGGTACAACCCTATGACGGGCAAATACCACGAGGCAACCATCGGCGACAAGGGTATCCAGCTGAACCTGAAGAGTGGCGAGAGCCGCATCCTCATCACCTCGGATAAGCCTGTAAGCGAGTGGAAACTCGGTTCCAAGGTGAAGGTGAGCGAAAAGGAGAAGTTTGCGGCTGCGGATAGCAAGACCATCGACCTGACGGCCAATACCTGGAAACTGTCATTCACCGAGGAGGCTCCTAAGGTGGGCGAAACCTTCAACCTCAAGGGTTTGAAGACCTGGGAAAGTCTCAGCGACAAGGCGAAGGTGATGATGGGAACAGGTGTTTACGAAACCACCATCAAGCTGTCGAAGGATGATGCCCAGAGACTGTGGGCTATCGACCTGGGTGATGTACGTGAAAGTGCCCGCATCTATATCAATAATAAATATGTAGGATGCGCATGGGCTGTACCATATATCCTCAACTGCAAGGATGCACTCAACAAGGGCAAGAACATCATCCGCATCGAGGTTACCAATCTGCCTGCCAACCGCATCGCAGAACTCGACCGTCAGGGCGTAAAATGGCGCAAGATGAAGGAAATCAATGTGGTGGACATCAACTACAAGAAGACCACCTACGAGAACTGGACTCCTGTGCCAAGCGGACTCAACAGCACCGTGAAACTCGTAGAAATCAAGTAAATAATCATAATATTAATAACAAGACAAATGAAGAAACTGATCTTATCATCGCTCTGTATGCTCATGGGCTTGACCTCAATGTCTGCCCAGACCGCATTGCAAAATGAAATTCTGGAGGTAGCCCATCGCACCAACAACTACTTCATGACGAAGTACAGTGACCCTACTCTCGACACATTCGTGAAGAAAGTCCGCACCAGCAACCTCTGGACCCGCGCCGTGTATTACGAGGGATTGATGGCGCTTTACGAGATTGACCCTCAGCAGCGCTATCTCGACTATACCGACAAGTGGGCGGATTATCACAAATGGACAGCCCGTGGCAGCGTGAACGATACCGATGCCGACAACCAATGCTGCCAGCAAACCTACATGGACCGCTACGTTCAGACCGGCGGCAAGAAGGACTTGAGCAAGGTAAAGGAGAACCTCGACCATCAGATGGCCACCAACCGGGTAAACTACTGGACTTGGATTGATGCGATCCAGATGGCGATGCCTGCCTACGCCAAGTATGCCAAGATTACCGGCGAGCGCAAGTATCTGGATTATGCGATGAATTCCTATAAATGGAGCCGTGATACCCTGGCTAACGGTCTCTTCAACAAAAAAGAAGGACTCTGGTGGAGAGACAAGGACTACGTGCCACCTTACAAGGAGAAGGATGGCAGCAACTGCTACTGGAGCCGTGGCAACGGTTGGGTGTATGCAGCCCTGGTCCGCGTGATGGAGACTTTGCCAAAGACAGATAAGTACTATCAGTATCTGAAGAAAGACTTCATCCTGATGAGTCAGGCAATCCTGAAATGCCAGCGCGAGGATGGTTACTGGAACGTAAGCCTCGTTTGTCCTGCCAACTATGGCGGTCCTGAGATGACCGGTACTGGTCTCTTCCTCTATGGTATGGCATGGGGTGTTCAGCAGGGCATTCTTCCTAGAGCCACCTATCAGAAGGCGATGGACAAGGCATGGAAGGCGCTTGCAGCATCCGTTCACGAGGATGGTTTCATCGGCTATAACCAGGGCACAGGAAAGGATCCTGCTGCCGGTCAGCCTGTCACCTTCACCTCTGTTCCTGACTTCGAGGACTACGGCACAGGCTGCCTCCTGCTTGGTGCTGCAGAGTATTACAAGCTTTTAAAGGTAAAAAAGTAAAAAGGTAAAAAAACAAATCATGAAGAAATATATCTGGCTGATGGCTTGCTTGGTGGCGTTTTCGCCACTAAGCGCCAACGCCGCTAAGAAACAGAAGAAAGCAAAGAAGGCACAAACCGAACTTTGGCCTGATGGAACGAAGATGGATGCCTGGTTCAGCAACGCACAGAAGGTGAATGTGGATACCCTGGGCAAGAAATACATCCTCACCGACTATGGCGTAAAGACGGATAGTACCCTGATTCAGACCCAGGCCATCCAGGCTGTCATCGACCGTGCTGCCAAGGATGGCGGCGGTGTCATCGTGGTTCCTACCGGAACCTATCAGAGCGGTGCCCTCTTCTTCAAGCCGAAGACCCACCTTTATGTTTCGGAAGGCGGAAAACTGAAAGGCAGCGACCGCATCGCCAACTTCCCCGTGGTAGAAACCCGCATCGAGGGCGAAACCTGCAAATACTTCTCTGCCTTCATCAATGCCGACAAATGTGATGGCTTTACCATCGCCGGTCCCGGTACCATCGATGGCAACGGTTATCACTACTGGGAGGAGTTCTGGATTCGCCGCACCTGGAACCGCCAGTGTACCAACAAGGATGCACAGCGCCCTCGCCTCGTCTATATCAGCAATTCAAGCAACGTAACCTTGCAGGATGTGCATATTCAGAACAGTCCGTTCTGGACCAACCACATCTACCGTTGCGACCACGTCCGCTTCCTGGGCTGCACCATCTTCGCCCCTACTTCCGGCATGAAGGCACCAAGCAGCGATGCCATCGACATTGATGTTTGTCACGATGTGCTGGTGGATGGTTGCTATATGAGCGTAAACGATGATGCCATCGCCATTAAGGGCGGTAAGGGAACCTGGGCAGACCAGGCACCGGAAAATGGTCCGGTGTATAATGTACTCATCCAGAACTGCCATTATGGAACCGTGCATGGCTGTCTGACTCTTGGCAGCGAAAGCGTGAAAGACCGCAATATCGTACTCCGCAACATCAAGGTGGATAAGGCACAGCGCGTGCTCTGGCTGAAGATGCGACCTGATACTCCGCAGCATTATGAATATGTAACAGTGGATAATATCCAGGGCACCACCGGCAGTTTCCTCGTCATCCGCCCATGGACCCAGTTCTTCAAGCCCGGTGACCGCAAGGACATGCCATTGAGCCAATGCAACAACATCTCCATCAAGAACATCCAGATGGATTGTGACAACTTCTTTGATGTTGGAAAGAGCGATAAATACCGCCTGGTAGATTTCACCTTCCAGGATATCACCTGCACCGACAAGAAGATGGCATTCGATGCCAGCCTCATCGAGAACACCGTAGCGAAGAAAGTGAATATCACTCCTCGCGACAAGAGCAACGGATTGAAGACCACCGGCGATGCCGATGGGTTGAAATAACACATACATTTTATAGAAAGTAATACAGAATTGAGTACTGAAACGAGCTTTATTTGCAAGAATAAGGCTCGTTTTGTTTTTTTATATCCCTCCTTATTTCTTTTTATCTCTTAAAATTAGGCATTTCCAAATATTTTGCTTAATTTTGCCTGCAAAATAATTTTGAGTTAGAAAATGATTGATATAAAAGGTATAACCAAGAGCTTCGGCTCCCTGCAGGTGCTTAAGGGCATCGACCTGCATATTGACAAGGGCGAGGTGGTAAGTATCGTCGGACCTAGCGGTGCCGGCAAGACCACACTTCTACAGATTATCGGTACCCTCGACAAGCCTGACAGTGGCAGCATAGAGGTGGACGGCATTGATGTGCGCAGCCTCAGCACCAAGAAACTGAGCGATTTCCGCAATCAGCATCTCGGTTTCGTCTTCCAGTTTCATCAGCTTCTACCGGAGTTCACCGCCCTGGAGAACATCATGATTCCTGCCTTCATCGCCGGAAAGGGCAGAAAGGAAGCCAAGGAGCGTGCTGAGGAGTTATTGGAATTCATGGGCTTGAGCGATAGAGCCAGCCACAAACCTGCCGAGTTGTCTGGTGGTGAGAAACAGCGTGTAGCCGTGGCAAGAGCCTTGGTCAACAATCCAGCCGTCATCCTTGCCGATGAGCCATCAGGAAGTCTCGACTCTAAGAACAAGGCAGAGCTTCACCAGCTCTTCTTCGACCTGAGAGACAAGTTCGGCCAGACTTTCGTCATCGTTACCCACGATGAGGGTCTTGCTTCCATCACCGACCGCACCATCCATCTCAAGGATGGAATGATAGAGAAGACAGTGGAGGCAGGAGCTGCTGATAGCCAGGAAGAAACTGCTGATAACAATAAAGTAGTTTCTGTAGAAGAACCAGAATCATCCGCAGATTGCATCTAAACGCCCTGAAAGGGCAGAAGCTCCTAGCCCAGGGCAACACCCTGGGTAATTACGGACGCAAACCTGTCGCCCTGTAAGGGCAAAAGCATTTTATATTCTCGAAAATAATATTATATGGCAAAAAAGATAAAACTCGGCGATTACAATCGCCTTCGCATCGTAAAGAAAGTAGATTTCGGTCTGTATCTCGATGGTGGAGATGAGGGAGAAATCCTCCTTCCATCCCGCTACGTTCCTGAAGACGCTGGCATCGGCGACGAGCTGGATGTCTTCATCTATCTCGATCAGGATGAGCGACTCATCGCTACCACCGAAACCCCATTGGCTAAAGTGGGCGACTTCGCCTATCTCGAAGTGAAATGGGTCAACGAATACGGAGCCTTCCTGGGCTGGGGACTGATGAAGGACATCTTCTGCCCATTCCGCGAGCAGAAGAAGCGCATGGTGCTTGGCAACTCCTACATCGTGCATATCCACATCGACGAGGAGAGCTATCGCATCGTTGCCTCTGCCAAGATAGAGCGTTATCTCAACGAAGACCATCCTCACTACAAGCATGGCGATGAGGTGGATCTCCTCATCTGGCAGAAGACCGACCTCGGCTTCAAGGTTATCATCGACAACCAGTATCCGGGTCTACTCTATCAGGATCAGATCTTCCAGTATATCCACACGGGTGACAAGATGAAGGGCTACATCGGAAGAGTTCGCCCAGACGGAAAGATAGATGTCACCCTGCAGAAGACCGGCATCCAGCAGACAGCCGATTTCGCCGAGACCCTCTACCAGTATCTCCTGGACAACGACGGCGAGTGCAACCTTGGCGACAAGAGCGAGGCCGACGACATCTACGAGCGTTTCCACGTAAGCAAGAAGGTTTACAAGCGTGCCATTGGCGACCTCTACAAGAAGCGCCTCATCACCGTAAGCCCTATGAGCATCCGATTGACAGAATAAGGCAGTTTTAATTCTACTTCAACCCAAAAAGACCGAGCAACTTCCAATAGAAAAGTTACTCGGTCTTTTTTTATTATGGGTTGCTACCACTTTTAAAAGTGGACTCTTATTTATGGTTCTTTTAAAGGTGAACTCTTATTTATGGTTCTATGATCCAATCCTCAATATTCCCTTTCTTAGCATCAAAGTTTACACCAACTTTTACTATCGGCTTGCCACATCTCGCAAAACGCTGGTCATATTGCTTGAGGTTGATTTGCTGCATGGCGGACTGGGCACTCTTGTTGAGTTTCAGTTCGATGAGATAGAGAGTATCCTCAGTCTCCATCACTACATCCACCCTTCCATTCGGTGTGTGAACCTCCACATCCACCACAAAGTGAGTCAAGAGGGTAAAGATGATGAAAAGCACCTGCTGGTAATGCCCCTCGTAATTGGTATTGTTACAATAAGGCACCGTGCCCAAGAACTCCTGGAGCAAGCGCAAGGCTCCATCCATGTCGCCTTGGCGAATCAAGACAGACATCTGGGCGATTGCCACATCTCCCTCCTCGGCATATATGCCTTCCAAATAATAAGGCAGAAGGCTCTCAAATAAGCCCACCTTGATTTCCTTGTTAGGCAAGTCGAGCGTGAAGAGTTGGCTCATCTTGTCATAGCCCTTGATGGTGATGTAGCCGCTCTGATAGAGCAAAGGCGTGATGGTCTTCAAGTTCTCCGTAGGTGCATCGAAAGCTGAAGAACGAGCCAATGACCTGCCTATCTTGGCTGGCAAGACCTTAAACTTGCGAAGCATGTTGATAAGATAGGTAGGTGTGCCTGAGCTGAACCAATAAGCACCGAAGTTCTTATCATCAAAACAGTTGAGCAAGCTATAAGGATTAAACACATCAGGGGATGCTGGTGAGAAGTGATAGCCATCATAATTCTCCTTGAGTTTAGCAATAGTTTCCTCTCTTGTCATCTCCAGTGCCTCTGCCAACACATCTATATCCTCACTCATCTGGGTAAGCAATTCTTCCTTGGTGATTCCGCAAACTCCAGCATATTCATCATCCAACGAAATATTTTTGATGTTATTCAACTCGCTAAAAATGCTCACTTGCGAGAACTTGGTGATGCCAGTTAGGAAGACAAAACGAAGCATGGGCTCACACATCTTGAGTGGGCTAAAGAAATTGCGCATCAAATTGCGAAGCACATCCAAAGTTTCTTTATCGTGAGCAACATCGAGCATAGGCGCATCATACTCGTCGATGAGCACGACCACCTGCTTGCCGCTAATTTCATAAGCGGTGGTAATTAATTCCGTCAATCGATCATTTGCACCTCTTTTAGTATGGGTAATCCCCCATTTTCTCTCTTCTGCTTCCAAACGATTTGAGAGATAATCCTCCAACTGCTCCTTCTCCATGTGCTTACCTCCACTCATATCGAAGTGCAGCACAGGATATTCCATCCATTCCTGCTCTAACTTTTCGATGGCAAGCCCCTCAAACAGTTCTTTCTTTCCAGAGAAATAACTCTCTAAAGTGGACACCAAAAGTGACTTACCGAAACGGCGTGGACGACTTAAGAAGAAATAACATCCACCAGAATGTGTCATTCGATAGATATATTCCGTCTTGTCGATATAGAGCTTGTTTTCCTTTCGAATACGCTCAAATGTTTGGATTCCTACAGGATATAATTTCAATGCCATAATTGCTTCGTTTTGAATTCATATTGCAAAAATAGGCAATTTTTCCGAAATACCTATCAGAAAACAGAATATTTAACGGAAAACTTACATCTTCTTGGCAAAAGTCAAGGTAACGAGCTGCCAACCTGCATATGTCTTGGCATAAGCCTCAGCGACTGCAACCTCTATGCTCCGATGGATGGCGTCATCTCGGAGAAAAATACAGAGGTGGGACAGGTTAGACAATGCTCATGCCGAGCGTACTATATAAAAGGTGGAGCATCGAACCCGACATTCTACCTTCATTATTTTGAAACAATTCATTCAAAACATTGTATCACCATTGTATTTCTCCTGTAATCTAATACCCCTACCTTTGCAACCAGAAAAGATTATCATAGAAAAGAAGAAAAAGAATGAGAAAGAAAACATTTGCAAAAGGTAGTTTGCTGATGATGACCATGCTCGTTAGCAGCAACATGATGGCTGGCACACCAGAATTGGAAGGCAATGCCACCAGCAACGCAGTAAAAGCTCATCGCGTACTCGTGATAGGCGCTCAAGACAACGTGAAATCAAACTATTTCGTTACTGATATGCTGGCAGAGGATACGCAGATCAACCCAGACAGCGTATGCTACATATATAATAAGGTGATAGAAGACAACCTCGCACAACTTGCCCTGAAATCAAAGGCAAACTTCACCTATGTAGACGGTAATGCCATTCAGGGCACCTACCACGACATTCTGGAGGATATCAAGACCACAGGCGAAGGCGAGAACCAGTCATCTGACCTTACATTCGTCAATGCCACCCAACTCCGTAGCATGCTCGACCAGGCAGGAGCCGATTATCTCCTCCTCCTCGACAATCACTATCTCAAGTATCAAGAAGAGCCTTTCAAGACCATCTTCCACTACGTGAACTATTCACTCTATGATGGCAACAAGAAGAAATTGGCACAGGGTAGCAATTACTTCACATCCATCAACCCACAGTCGGAACAGCAGATGCTCAAGGCTAGCCGCAAGAGTACTGCAAAAATGCTCGACGATGTGGAGAGTACACTCACAGCCATGAGAAAGTAGAAGAAAGCATTCAGGAAATTGCAGAAGAAATCTTTTAGAAAATAGTAGAAGAAGAAGTCTTTTATATTCAGCAGAATCACGATAAATATTTATAAATCAAAGATTGTATTATGAATTCAATTCGATTTGTCGCCACCGCAGCGCTGTTGGTGGCTGGTAGCACCACGTGCCTCTTTGCACAGAACACCCGTGCCACCGTTACTGGAAAAATTGCGGATAACACCAAAGAACCTGTAATCGGTGCCTTGGTAACCGTAAAGAACGAGTCTACAGGTTTCACCGTTTCCGCTGCCACAGATGCCAACGGAAACTATACCATCCGAGAGATTCCGCTCGGTTCGCCTTACACCATCACTGCCAAATACATCGGTTATGGTGACCAGAAGCGCACAGGCTATTCGCTCAACCAGGGCGATATGCTGCGTGTTGACTTCACAATGAGCGACCAGAGCCAGGAATTAAAAGAGATTGAAGTGGTGGCTAACTCACTGAAGAAGAACGTGGATAACGAGGGAGCCTCAACCAGCGTTACAGCGCAGGACATCAAGAAACTGCCTGTAAACGGTCGTAACTTCACTTCGCTCATCGACCTCTCTCCGCTGAGTAACGGCATGAACCTCAGCGGTCAGCTTGCTTCTTCCACCGGTTTCAACATAGATGGCATGTCATCCAAGAACCCGATCTCCGGTGGTGCTGCCAATACCCGAAAAGGCAGTCCCTACGCCATAACCATGGAGGCCGTGAGAGAGTTTAAGGTGGTAACCAATGCCTACGATGTAACCTATGGTCGTGCAGGTGGCGGACTCATCAACGCCGTAACCCAGTCAGGTACCAACACCCTCAAGGGAACGGCATTCTCCTATCTCCGCACCGACTGGCTCGCCAGCCAGTACGACATCCTCAGCAACAAGCGTACCTCTGATTTCTCCACCTATCAGTATGGTTTCTCGCTGGGTGGACCTATCATCAAAGACCGCCTGCATTTCTTCGTGGCATGGGATCATCAGCAGGACACCAAGCCATTGCGCATCGCCGACATTCATGGAGCATCGGATGAAAGCAGATACAATCTGTCGCAAGCTACACTTGATGCCTTCACCCAAATAGCAAAAGATAAATACGGGCTGCCTAACCAGCCGGAGTACGGTTCGTTTGACAAGAAATCAAACACCAACTCCGTGTTCGCACGCATCGACTGGCAGATCAACCCAACCAATCTGCTCAGTGTGCGCAACAACCTGAACATCAACAAGCAGCCATATAGCCAGGGTGACAACACCACTATTAACTTCCTGGAGTCTTACTCCGACTGTAATACCGCAGACAACAGCTTGATGGCATCTCTCCGCAGCGTATTCGGACCAAAGATTACCAACGAGGCGAAAGTGCAATGGATGTATTCGATGGAAGAGACCAAGGCAAACAGTCTCCTGCCTAACGGAACCATTCCACGTGCCATCGTGCAGAACGTGGCATCGGAAGTAGATGGAAAGACCTTGATGACCAACATCCAGATAGGTGGACAGCGATTCACCCCAGAGAATTTCCACGACAACGTATATCAGTTTGTAGATAACCTGCTCATCAATGCAGGCAAGATCAACTATACCCTGGGCTTGGACGTGATGTATTCTCATCTCTCCTCACTCTATGGCAGCGAGACCAACGGTCGTTTCTACTTCAAGGGACTCGATAGTTTCAACAATATGACTCCTTACCGATATGCCCGCGACGTATATATGGTAGAAGGCGAAAAGAACCAGAAGGTAACCCAGCGCATCGTAAACGCAGGTATCTACGGTCAGATGCACACCCAACTCTTCGAGGGCTTCGACCTCACAGCCGGCGTACGCATCGACAACGCTTCCTATCTTGACCACGGCAACTACTACGAGCCAGCCGACCGTCTTCTCGGTGTAAGAACCGACAAGGGCATCGGTCTCTTCTTGGTACAGCCAAGATTACAGTTGCAGTGGGATATCAACAACAAGCATACAGATATTCTGAAGCTTGGTGGCGGTATCTTCGCATCAGACATCAACAACTACGCCACGGTAAACAGTCAGGTGTTCGACGGAAGCCGCATCGTAACCATCGATACCCAGGATGCGAGCCTCATCCCTACTCCTAACTTCCCAAGCTATCGACAGGATCCAGCCACAGCTCCGGGTGCTGATCTGCTGAAGAATCCAAATGTAGAGAAGCTCGTCACCATCAACTGCAACAAGGAGGGCTCCAAGGTGCCAACCATCTACAAGGCAAACCTATCGTATACCCACTACTTCAGCGACCGATTCAAGATGGGCGTAGCAGGATACATGACTCTGGCTCGCCACAACTATCTCTATATCGACAAGAACATGGTGGATGAGCCTTACTTCAGATTGGAAAACGAAGGTGGACGTGGCGTCTATGTGCCTACCAACACCATCGATGCCAAGGGCAACACCAACTGGCTGGAAGGCAGAAAGACCAAGGAGATAGGTCGTGTACTGGAGCTTAACACCATCGGAAAGGTAAACCAGTTTGCCTTCGTCATCGACGGTAGCTGGAGATACTTCAAGGATGGATTCCTCTCATTCAGCTATACATGGAACAGCGTAAAGGACAACAACACCTATAATGGCGACGTGGCAAACACCTCAACATTAGTAAAAATGGTGAAGGATGACCCACGCGACATGAGCCAGTTGAGCTATGGCAACGGGCAGTTCCGCCATAAGCTGGTAGTTTATGGCACAGCACCAACCTTCTGGGGCATCCAGGCAGGTATCCGCTTCTCGGGCATCGGCGGCACCCGCTACTCTACCATCGTAGGCGGAAACGTGAATGGTGACTTCGTGGCAACCAACGACCTCGCCTACATCTTCGACCCTAACGACCCTAACACCGATGCTGGCATCCGCAAGGGCTTCGAAACCCTGATGGCTAACCCAAAGGTGGAGAAGAAGTTCAAGGAGTATTTGCAGAACAACTATGGCAAGATGGCTGAGCGCAATGGCGGCGTAAACGGTTTCTACGGCACCTTCGACCTTCACTTGGAGAAGGCATTCAAGCTTTACAAGACCCATGCCCTGGAAGTTTCACTGGATGTATTCAATGTGGCCAACCTTCTCAACAAAGACTGGGGTGTAGGCAAGAACCTCTCTAACGTTCCTCTCTATTACATCACAGGTTTCGACCAGGAGAAGAAGCAGTATAAGTATGCAGTAAATACCAACGCCGGCGTAGCTGGTGGCAATGGTAATCCTTACCAGTGCCAGTTGGGTATAAGATACAGATTTTAAATAGATTTTTAGAAATATTTCAGAAGATAATAAAAAAAAAGTAATATACAATGAAAAAGACTAGTATGATATTGTGCGGAATGATGCTTTTGGCATCTTCCGCTCTGGCTCAAGTAAAGGTAATAGCCCATCGTGGCTATTGGAACAGTCTGGGTGCAGCCCAGAACTCCATCGTAGCCATGCAGAATGCAAAGAAGGCTGATGTTTGGGGAAGCGAGTTTGATGTACACATCACCACAGACGGCATCGTGGTGGTAAACCATGACGACGACATCCATGGCATCATCATCGAGGAGGCCAAGTATGCCGACATCAAGAATCTGAAGCTTGCCAATGGTGAGCCTATCGCCACGCTGAAGAGTTACCTTGAGGCTGGCAAGAAGCTTGCTCCCATGCAGCTGATTCTGGAAATCAAGGCACATCAGACTCCTGAGCGTGAAGACAGATGCGTAAAGGCGTGTCTTGATCTGGTAAAGGCAGCAGGCATGGAGAAGCAGGTGGATTACATCTCCTTCAGCATGCATGCCTGCGAGGAACTCGTAAAGCTGAACCCACAAGCCCGGGTTTACTATCTGGGCAGCGACGTGGCTCCCGAAGTCATCAAGCAGAAGGGCTTTGCCGGCATCGACTACTATGGTGGTGCCCTACTCAAGAATCCGAATTGGATCAAAGAGAGCCACGACATGGGCATGAAGGTGAATGTATGGACCATCGACCAGATGAAGGAGATTCAGAAATGCGTAGATTCCGGCGTTGACTTCATAACCACCAACAAGCCAGAAGAAGCCAAGAAGATTGCCGAAGGCAAGCTCTGCTTCAAGTAAAGAATAAAAAGGAAAAATAGAATATGAATTGAGAATTCAGCAAATAGCCAAGATGCTAATTTGCTGAATTCTTTTGTTTTTGTATCTATCACTCATTCTTCTACTACAGCATCCAATACGCTCCGCAAATTACCTATCAGGTAGAAAGGGAGATTGATCAACGTAAACTCCTTGCCATGAATTGTCTTGACCTTATCTATGGAATAAGGCTTTGACCAGATACGGATGGCAATATTTACAGCAGAACTATCCATAAACACCTGAAGTGAACGGAGATGGGCATTGGTTCCGCTCTTTACCTCTATCGGATAAAGCTTGGAGTTATGAGCAAAAATGAAATCAACCTCTGCACCATTATTAGGCTTTGCCCAAAATGAGCGATGCTGTCCCACCCTATCTTCCAAAGCCAATAATTCCTGAGCCGTAATTTGTTCTGCAATATGCCCACGCCAACTGTCCACCATATCGGTAGAGCCAATGATTTCCTTTCTGATTCCCGCCTGATAGTTCACCAATCCCGTATCAAACCAGATGAGTTTTGGCATTCGCTTGGTCTCAGGGATAATCGGCAACTGGGTAGAAGACACAGGGTAAACCAACTCCAGGAGCATAGCCTTCTCCAGCAATCTAAATGCCTCGCCCACCTCTCTTGACTTATAGCCAGAATTGGCAAAGTTACCTAACGTAATGGTCTCACCCGAAAAAGCCCAACCATAGGAGAGGATGAATCTCACTACGTCTGTCAACTTATTACCTCTGACGTATTTTTCAGAATCATCCTTATAGGCTTGCACCAGAGTTTCATAAACATCTTCGATACCAATGACATCTTGGTTTTCAGCATACTGCTGCACAGCTTCAGGCATACCTCCCACAATGGTATATTGATTGAAAAGATGCATCAATTGTTCATGGAAGGCAACCGTATATTCCGCCTTCTGCGAGAGTACGGCAAGCAGATTATTCTTACCGATAGCTCCCAGGAATTCCGAAAACGAACAAGGTCGCAAAGCCAGATATTGTACTCTTCCCACAGGAAAACTGACTTTAACATCCACCAGATTCTCCAACAGACTGCCAGCTGCAATAACATACAAATCGGGTCTCTGTTCATAGAAATACCTAAGAAGTGCTATGGTTTTAGGAGAATTCTGAATCTCGTCGATAAAAACAAGTGTAGTTCCTTCTTTCTTAACCTTACCGACACTGGCATACAGCATATTCACCAGGTCGTCTAAAGGAATCTCCATTTCAAACAACTTGGCATTCTCATTTCTTTCCAGATTGAAATATAGATAATTATCAAACTGGGAGCCAAACTCATTGACCACAGTTGTCTTGCCAACCTGTCGAGCTCCTCTCAAGATAAGAGGCTTATGCTTTTTGTCTTGCTTCCAAGCCTCCAATTTACTGATGATATTTCGTCTAAACATACGCATTTGTTTCAAATCAGGGGCAAAGTTACCACTTTTTTGTCGCAAATCAGCGGCAATAGCGTTAAAGTTTGTTGTAAATCAGGGGCAACAAGGCATATCATATGTCTTATACGTGAAAAAGTTGTCACCTTTAGGATGGTTAAACTAAATTTGTTAC
>OOAA01000141.1_pt1 | contig 57854 bp, 56 predicted proteins | sample 1671671 | NCBI WGS metagenome assembly OOAA01 (sample SAMN06348180, study PRJEB24527) | human gut metagenome | biome: human gut; feature: ankylosing spondylitis patient; material: feces | host: Homo sapiens | place: China | collected 2015-10 | reverse complement strand
TTGTTGCTCAGGAACTTATAAATAAAGTTAAATTATAGTGTTGCGGAATTAAGGAATAAAAAAACCTCACGGTTACTTTCTGCTGTCTTCTATTTCCTGGATGTGCTGCATGACGTTAGAGGGTGGTCGCTGATTCATATATTCCTTCTTCATGAAGTCCATGTATGGGGCAATGTGACGGAAGAACATGCGGTAACCCTCGCAGAGATAGTTTTTGCCGGGATTGCCGTAGACGTCCTTTATGAAGCGGGTCCTGGGGCATTCGCCGTGGCAGGCAAACTCCCATTCACACTTCTTGCATTCCTTTGGCAGCGACTGGCTCTTGAGACGGCTGAACTGCTGTTGCTGTTCGCCGTAGAGCATTTCCGTGATGGTCTTCTTGCGGATGTTGCCGAGGCGGTATTCGGGGAAGACGAAGTGGTCGCAGGAATAGACGTCGCCGTTGAATTCCATAATACCGGCATGGCCGCATTCCTTGGCATAGACGCAGATGCCCGGCGTGACGCCCACCCAGTTGGCAAGGATGCAGTCGAAGAGCTCGACGTAAGTCTGGCCTACATCATTACGCACCCACTCATCGAAGATGGCGCAGAGGAAACGTCCCCATTGCTCCGGCGTAACAGAGAAATCGGTAACGGGAGCTGTGGCGTCGTCAGTAAGGGTGGCAAGGTGTCTGCCGTCAGCATGATTGACCATGCGCTCCACAACGGGCGTAATCTGAATGAATCGGCATCCCATTTCCTTGAAGAAATGATAGAAGTCGAGAGGGTAGTCGGCATTGAAGTCGTTGACCACCGCCATGGCGTTCCATTCCACGTGGTGCTTGTTGAGCAGCTGTATGCCACGCATCACCTTTGCCCACGAAGGACCTCCGCTTGCCGTACGGCGATACTCGTCATGAAACTCCTGCGGACCGTCTATGGATACGCCCACAAGCCAGTTGTTTTCATGCAGGAATCGGCACCATTCGTCGGTAAGCAGCGTGCCGTTGGTCTGGATGACGTTAGAGATGTTGCGTCCGCGACCGTACTTCTTCTGAAGCTCCAGAGCCTTGCGATAGAAGGAGAGTGGACGCATGAGAGGTTCGCCGCCGTGCCATGTGAAAAGGACGTCGTTCATGGTTTGGGCCTCAATGTATTCCTTTGTGAACTGATCGAGCATTTCCTCGCTCAGCACACGCTTGGATGAGTCCTTATAAAGGCAGGCTTTTTCAAGGTAATAACAGTAATGGCATCGTAGGTTGCAGGCGGCGCCAACGGGCTTGAGCATCACGTATAGCGGACGCGAAAACGGATTTATGGTGTTCATATTGATTTGTTTTGTTATTGTTAAGAGTCAGTAAATCTACGAATAATAAACGTATCTTACAAATTTTAGGTTGTAAATTCAAGTATAATTGTCTGAATTTGCGTAATTTTGCGCTACGAATTATAATAACAGGAAACATAATCAAAGAAGAATGATACAGGAAATACAGGTACGTGTCCTTCCCGTGGTGGCCTCAAGCGAGCAGAACATCAAGCGTTTTGTGGCTGAAGACCGCGGCATAGACATACGTACGATAAACGCAGTACGCGTGCTGAAACGAAGCATAGACGCCAGACAACGCAAGATATTCATCAACCTCACGGTAAGGCTCTACATCAACGAAATGCCGGAGGACGACGCTTATGTGGTTACGGAATATGGCGACGTGAGCGGCAAGCCGGCTGTCATAGTGGTGGGCGAGGGTCCTGGCGGACTGTTCGCTTCGCTTCGCCTTATAGAGTTAGGACTGCGCCCGATAGTCTTGGAGCGTGGAAAGAACGTGAGAGACCGTAAGGTCGACCTTGCCAATATAAAGAAAAATCAGGCTGTGGATGCCGAGAGCAATTATTGCTTCGGAGAAGGTGGAGCCGGCGCTTATTCGGACGGCAAGCTCTATACACGATCAAAGAAGCGTGGCAGCACGGAGAAAATTCTTAACGTATTCTGCCAGCACGGTGCCTCCACGGCTATCCTTGCCGACGCTCATCCCCATATCGGCACGGACAAACTGCCGAAGGTGATAGAGAATATGAGAGAAACAATATTGAGATGCGGAGGAGAGGTGCACTTCCAGACCAAGATGACGCGAATGCTGATAGAAGGCGACAAGGTGACAGGCGTGGAAGCCGTAAACCTTGTGAACGGCGCGGAAGAGACCTATCGTGGTCCGGTGATATTGGCAACGGGGCATTCCGCACGTGACGTCTATCGCTATCTGGCAGAAGCAAAGGTGGAGATAGAGGCGAAGGGCATAGCCGTGGGTGTACGACTGGAACATCCCTCGCATCTTATTGACCAGATACAATATCACTCGAAGGAGGGCAGGGGCAAATACCTGCCTGCTGCCGAATACAGCTTCGTGACGCAGGTGGAAGGACGTGGTGTCTACTCATTCTGTATGTGCCCTGGAGGATTTGTCATTCCTGCCGCTACGGACAAGGAGCAGATCGTGGTGAACGGCATGAGCCCGAGCAATCGCGGCACACAATGGTCGAACAGCGGAATGGTGGTGGAGACACGACCGGAAGACGTGGCAGGAGACGAGGCTGACCCGCTGCGCGTAATGCACTTCCAGGAACAGCTGGAGCGCAACTGCTGGCAGCAGGGCAACATGAAGCAGACGGCTCCGGCGCAACGTATGGCAGACTTCGTGAACGGACGCCTGTCGTATGACCTGCCGAAGTCGAGCTATGCTTCCGGACTTGTGTCGTCGCCCTTGCATTTCTGGTTGCCGAAGCAGGTGGGCAAGCGCCTTCAGGAAGGATTCAGGAAGTTCGGCAAGATGTCGCACGGCTTCCTTACCAACGACGCCCTTCTGATAGCCACCGAGACCCGTACTTCGTCGCCGGTACGCATTGTCCGCGACAAGGATACGCTGCAGCATGTACGTATAAGCGGACTCTTCCCTTGCGGAGAAGGAGCAGGCTATGCTGGCGGCATCGTGTCGGCAGGCGTGGACGGCGAGAGATGCGCTGAAATGTGTGCGGAGTATATGAACTCGCTTTAGATTCAATACTATAATAAAAAAGCGGAGGTCACTTTGATGAGTGAGACCTCCGCTTTTTTATAGTTTCATGTTATTATTTCTGAAGCTTCTTCAGTACCTTCTCCAGCTCAGCCCAATGCTCTTCTGTCATGTCGTTGGGAGTGAAGATGCTGATGCCGTTAGCTCCGGCTTTCATAGAAGACTCTACAGCCTCTGCTATTTCGGAAGGAAGCAATCCTGAGTTCTCGGGATCCACCACCTTGTCCTTGTGGCGCCAGTCATGGCAGATGAAGATACCACTATATAATAATGTGTTCTTGCCCTTGATGGCTTCAGCCTCTTCCTTCGTCACCTTTCCAACCCAAGCAGCAGGCTCCATGTAGAAGTCGTTATAGTTCATGGGGAAGACAGCGTCCAGATTCCACTTGTCCCATTGCTGGCGAACCATCCATTCTGCATAGCTCTTCGGTCCGGGGAAAACGTCAGCGCTAATCTTCTTGCCCTTTGCGTGTACGGCGTCAGAGATGCTGTTTACAAGAGCCGTAACAGCGTCGCAACGGAACTGTGCCCACTCCTTTATCTTCGACGGGTCGCAAACCTTTGTGATGTCTATGCCGCTCTGCTTCTTGAAAGCCTCAACGCAATCGTGGCAGTAGCAATAGTCAGCTTTGGCATATTCGCCGTTCATGTTAAGACCATACTTGTCCCAAAGACCGCGAGCAAGGATGACGTCAGCATAACGGATATAGTCGAGCTGAACATAGTCGACGCCAGGGATGGTGGCAATCTCTTCGAACTTCTCGACGAGGAAACGCTTCACGTCTTCGTTGCGGGGATCGAGAGTGGTGTAGTAAGGCACGTAAGCCTGATCGTCATAAGCCGACTGACCGAGACGGTTTACAGTATACCAGCTCTTCGGCTTGCCGCCCTGAACCATAGTGGGCACCCAAGCGTGATATTCCAGACCCACCTTCTGAGCCACCTTTGCAGCCGTACGGATCTTCTCTGTGTCCATTCCTGCATTGATGCATACACCGGTAACGCCATGCTTCTTCCAAGCCTTGAAGTCAGCAGTAAGCGATTTCTCAGTTGTGTTGTCTCCCCATCCCGACCATGCGAATACAGGGATGTTCTGACCTTTGGCGCTTGCGCAAAGCGTGGTAAGCACGAGTGCCAATGTTGTTAAGATTTTCTTCATATTGATTTGTTTTTTTATTGATTGTATTGTTTCCGAAAGTTTTCCTTATATACATTAATATATTAGAAGCTTGTCGCCCACATTTATCTGATAGTACGGCGGAAGATTGTTCTTGTCATAGAGGCTCTTCAGACGTATGCCGTATTTCTGAGATATGGTGTACATGCTTTCGTTAGCCTTAACCACGTGGAATTTGTCCTTGTAGTTCTTTGTGGCTTTCTTGCGCTTCTTCTTGAGGTAGATGATGTCGCCGACCTCCAGACGGTCTTTGCGAGAGCGTTCGTTATACTTCGCCAGTTTTCGGACGGAAATACCAAGCTCCTTGCTTAACGACTTGAACGTGTCGCCGTCCTTTGCAATCACATAATAGTTCTTGTTGTAATACTTTATTATATGGTATGTTCCGTCTGGTCCGGGGCGGTCCTCAGCCGAGTGGTGCGCCATGAAGCGGTCGTAGCTGGTGGCTTTGTCATATAGATTGAGCCTGTATACCTCTATTATCTGAATGAGCTGTGAGGCATAATTCGGATTAGTGGCATATCCACAATGCTTGAGTCCCTTAGCCCAACCTTTATAATCTGTACGCGAAAGGGCGAACAGACGCGAGTAGCGCTGCTGCGTGCTGAGAAACTTGCTGTGGTCCTCGTAGCTCTGCTTGGCGTTGTCGTAAGCGCGGAAGCATTCGCCCGCTGCGTCGTCGTCATGATAAGTTCGTCTGCCTTTCCATCCATGACACTTTATTCCGAAATGGTTGTTGCCGGAACGTGTCAGCTGGCTGCGTCCTGCGCCACTCTCCAGCAAGCCCTGTGCTAAGGTGATGCTTGCAGGTATGTTATAACGCAGCATCTGCTCTATGGCAAGGTCTTTGTATTGGTCGATATAGTTCTGGTAAACCGAGTTCCACTTAGGCTGTGCGCTCAAATTAGGGGTGGAAACGAGTGAACTAAAAGCCAATATTAATAATGTAAGTAATATTCTATTTCTCATTATTCGCTATTTTAGCGCAAAGGTAATTAAAATAGTGGATAAAGTTTAGCTTTTATGCGCGATTTTCACTACCTTTGCAAAGAAGAAACATATATTATAATTATAAAAGAATAAAAAAATTATATGAAAGCATTTGTTTTTCCAGGACAGGGTTCACAGTTTGTCGGAATGGGCAAAGACCTGTACGAGTCTAACGAGACAGCAAAAAATCTTTTCGAGAAAGCCAACGAAATCCTTGGCTTCCGTATTACAGATATAATGTTTGACGGCACAGACGAGCAGCTTAAGGAGACCAAGGTGACACAGCCTGCCGTTTTCCTTCATAGCGTAATTTCTGCCATCTGCCTCGGCGACGAGTTTAAGCCCGCAATGGTAGCAGGACACTCACTTGGTGAACTGTCAGCTTTGGTGGCTGCAGGTGCTGTTTCTTTCGAGGACGGTCTGAAGCTGGTTTATGCTCGTGCTATGGCAATGCAGAAGGCTTGCGAGGCTGCTCCCGGAACAATGGCTGCTGTCATCGGTCTTTCTGACGAAGTGATAGAGCAGACATGTGCTGAGGTAAGCACAGAGGGCAATGTTGTCGTTGCTGCAAACTATAACTGCCCCGGCCAGCTGGTTATCAGCGGCAATATGGATGCCATTAACGCTGCTTGCGAGAAGCTGAAGGCAGCCGGCGCAAAGCGTGCTCTGCCTCTTAAGGTTGGCGGCGCTTTCCACTCTCCGCTTATGCAGCCCGCTAAGGAAGAATTGGAGAAGGCTATTCAGGCTACAACATTCTCGGCTCCTCTTTGCCCCGTATATCAGAACGTAGACGGACTGCCTCATACAGATCCTTCAGAGATTAAGGCCAACCTCATCGCACAGCTGACAAGCAGCGTACGCTGGACTTCAAGTGTGAAGAATATGATTAAGGATGGAGCAGACGACTTCACAGAATGTGGACCGGGCAAGGCCCTTCAGGGTATGATCGGCCGCATCGACAAGACTGTGGCAGCTCACGGTATCGCTTAAAGATATTATGGCCAAAGAGAAAATACTTATTTATCAAGTGTTCACCCGCCTTTTCGGTAACCGTGTCAACAACAATAAGTTCGATGGCACGATTGCCGAGAATGGTTGCGGAAAGATGAACTTCTTTGACGATAAAGTACTAAAACAAATCCGAGGCAAGGGATACACCCATGTATGGTATACGGGAATCATCCGTCACACCACATCTACAGACTACACCTCTTATGGCATTCCGCGCCAGCATCCTGCTATCGTGAAAGGAAAGGCAGGTTCGCCTTATGCCATAACCGACTATTACGACGTCGATCCTGACTTGGCGGAGAATGTAGACAAGCGTATGACGGAGTTCGAGCAGCTGCTTAAGCGCAGTCATGCTAACGGACTGAAGGTCATCATCGACTTTGTTCCCAACCATGTGGCACGTCAGTACAAGTCGATAGCCAAGCCGGAAGGTGTGGCAGATCTTGGAGCTGATGACAATAAGGACCATTCCTTCAACCGCGACAATAATTTCTATTATTGCGTAGGCGAGGAGTTTCGTCCTGATATCGACCTCTACGGCGGAGAAGACACTCCGTACACAGAATATCCAGCCAAAGCAACGGGTAATGACCACTTCGATGCCCGTCCTGGAAAGAACGACTGGTATGAAACAGTAAAACTGAATTATGGCATAGACTATTGTGATGCCGGCGGAAGATCCGAACACTTCGAACCTACACCTGATACCTGGAAAAAGATGTTATCAATCTTACTTTTTTGGGCGTCAAAGGGCGTAGACGGTTTCCGTTGCGACATGGCAGAGATGGTGCCGCCTGCTTTCTGGAATTGGGCTATCGGTAGCGTAAAGCGTGCTTATCCGTCTATACTGTTCGTTGCGGAGGTCTATAACCCCATGGAGTATCGCCATTATGTTGACGCAGGCTTTGATTATCTTTATGATAAGGTGGGCATGTACGACACTATGCGTAACGTGATTTGCGGCAACAGCCCCACATCCCAGATAACAACAGCCTGGCAATGGGTTGACCCCATCCACGACCATATGCTGTATTTCCTGGAGAATCACGACGAGCAACGCGTAGCAAGCGATTTCTTCGCAGGCGACGCTTTCCGCGCTTATCCGGCTTTCGTCGTAAACACTCTGATGCGCTCCAATCCGTTTATGGTTTATGCGGGTCAGGAGTATGGCGAGAGAGGCATGGACGCAGAGGGATTCAGCGGCAAGGACGGACGCACCACCATCTTCGACTATTGGACAGTACCGTCATTATATAGAGCATACGTCGATAACAGCCTGTCAGAAGACGAGGCAAGACTTGACGCTCTTTATACCCGCATACTCCAAATCGCCAGCAAGGAGAAGGCTGTAAGCGAAGGTCAGTTCTTCGACCTTATGTATGTCAATGGGCATTTTGCCTCAAGACAATATGCTTTCCTCCGTAAGGCAAATGACGAAATGATGTTGGTGGTAGCCAATTTCGCAGACGAGGATATAACATGCAAGGTGGTCATCCCATCACATGCATTTGATTTCCTCGGCATTCCGCATAAGGCTGTTGAGGCTGAAGATATGCTGGGTGGCGGAAGAATGACTGCCGACTTCAAGAATGACGATTTCGTACTGGTGAATGTAAGTGGACACGATTGTAGAATATTTAAATTCAATTTGAGTATGGATACAGATATTGTCTTCAATGAGCATAACAAGGAAGAGTTTCCTCCTGCTCATACAGCCGAACATCTCCTCAATCAGACGATGATCAGAATGTTCGGATGTGAGCGCTCGCGCAACGCTCATATAGAGCGTAAGAAGAGCAAGATAAGCTTCATCCTCGATCACAAGCCCTCACGCAAGGAGGAGAAGGAGATAGAGGACCGCATGAACCAGCTTATCGCTGAAGACCTTCCAGTTACCTACGAGGTTGTCGACAGAGACCACATTCCTGCGGATGTCAAGCTTGACCGTCTGCCGGCTGATGCTTCCGAGAAGCTTCGCCTGGTGCGTATCGGCGACTATGATGTCTGCCCCTGTCTTGGAAAACATGTACGTTCCACCTCACAGATTGGCAAGTTTGTAATGCTTGGAACCAACTGGGACGAGATGAAGCGTTCATTCCGCATTAGATACAAGATTGTATAACATAAACGATATTTATTAACAAACATTATGACTGAAAACAGACAAACACTGAACCGCAACTTGGCACAGATGCTCAAGGGCGGTGTAATTATGGACGTTACTACACCTGAGCAGGCTCGCATCGCTGAAGCAGCTGGTGCATGTGCAGTTATGGCACTCGAGCGTATCCCCGCAGACATCCGTGCTGCTGGTGGCGTATCTCGTATGAGCGACCCTAAGATGATTAAGGGCATTCAGGAGGCAGTTTCAATCCCAGTTATGGCTAAGTGCCGTATCGGCCACTTCGCAGAGGCTCAGATTCTGCAGGCTATCGAAATCGACTACATCGACGAGAGCGAGGTTCTCTCTCCCGCTGACGATGTTTACCATATCGACAAGAACAAGTTCGAGGTCCCCTTTGTGTGTGGAGCACGCAATCTTGGCGAGGCTTTGCGCCGTATCGCTGAGGGTGCCACTATGATTCGTACAAAGGGTGAGCCGGGAACTGGCGACGTTGTACAGGCTGTTCGCCACATGCGTATGATGCAGAGCGAGATACGTCGTCTCACATCTATGTCAGAGGACGAGCTCTATGAGGCTGCTAAGCAGCTTCAGGTTCCCTACGACTTGGTGAAGTACGTACACGAGAACGGCAAGCTTCCCGTCGTAAACTTCGCTGCCGGTGGTGTCGCTACACCTGCTGACGCTGCTCTTATGATGCAGCTTGGTGCTGAGGGTGTATTCGTAGGTTCTGGTATCTTCAAGAGTGGCAATCCTGAGAAGCGTGCAAGAGCTATCGTTCAGGCCGTTACAAACTTCAACGATGCCAAGATGCTTGCTGAGCTTTCTGAGGATCTCGGCGAGGCTATGGTCGGCATCAACGAGCACGAGATCGAGGTTCTTATGGCCGAGAGAGGCAAGTAAGAAATGAGAATAGCAGTATTAGCATTACAAGGTGCCTTCATTGAGCACGAGATGATGCTGGAGCGTCTTGGAGCCGAAACCTTCGAGATTCGCCAGTTGTCTGACTGGGATCAGCCCAAGGACGGTCTTGTGATTCCTGGAGGCGAGAGTACTGTGCAACTGAAGCTTCTGAAGGACTTGGGCTTGCTCGAGTCCGTCAGAAACGACATCCGTAACGGACTTCCCGTATTCGGCACATGTGCCGGACTTATCCTTCTGGCAAAGAAGGTGGAAGGACAGTCTTTCGACCGTATTTCCACTATGGACATCGACGTATGTCGCAATGCTTATGGTCGTCAGCTTGGCAGCTTCTATACGGAGAACAAGATGAACGGCGTTGGTGAGGACATCCCGATGACATTCATCAGAGCGCCTTATATTAATAAGGTGGAAGGTGACGCTGAGATTCTTGCTGAGGTCGGCGGACACATCGTTGCCGCAAGACAAGGCAACCAGTTGGTTACGGCGTTCCATCCAGAACTCAACGACGATGTTCGTGTGCACCAGTATTTCCTCAATATGATAAAGGGAGCATAAGGCTTCTCTTTTGAAAGGCAGAATAATGTAATAAAGACAAAAAGCGGACGATACACTTTTATAGTTGTATCGTCCGCTTTTTTTGAATTTAATTGTTTAACTATTTTCTCTTATGGGCATTACTTTTTCTTCACTTCCTCCAATGCCTTCACCCAGTCAGTATCAAGCGAGAACTGCGTTATGAACTTGTCGTTGTCCACGTATCCGTAAACCAGTTCCTTGTCCATGTCGTTAAACAATGAGTTGTTTATTGTGGCAGCCTTAAACTTAGCCTTCAGCAGATCCTTGTCCTTAGCCTTGTCCGTAACCTTGAGACGGGCCACGAAGTAATTCACAAACTCTATCATGGCGTCAGTCTGTAAGCCCAATTCGTATTCTGTGAATGTGGGTTCCACGGTTGCCTTGTCGATGAGGTAATAAATGGCATCATACTTGAAGCAGGCAATCTTGCGCGACTCGAGATTCTTTGTCGTGTCGTTTGCAAGTGCTTCTGCGCTCTCCTGAATGTGCTTCACCTCCTTGTATATTTCTTGTCCTTGCGAGTTGATGGCGACTGTCAGCATCGCCACCATCATAAATACGATTTTCTTCATAATCCCGTGTGTTTCGTTATTTCTTTGTTGTTTAATGTCCGTTCTCGCTTAGTCGGTCCTTGTTTTTGTTCACAAAGTCCTTCCATCCCCGGTAGTGGGTTGTGGTGACTGGATTTCCGGCTTGCATGAAGTGGCAGTAAGCCACGCCCATAGCGTCCGTTGCGTCCATCAGCTTAGGCATTTCCTCTGTGTCCAGTCGGAGTAATCTTTTCAGCATCTCCGCCACTTGCTCCTTAGAAGCCTGTCCCTGGCCGGTAATTGCCATCTTTATCTTCATAGGGGCATATTCGTGGATGGGAACGCTATGATTGACGGCTGCTGCGATGGCCACTCCCTGCGACCTTCCAAGCTTCAGCATCGACTGTACGTTCTTACCGAAGAAAGGCGCTTCGATTGCCATCTCGTCCGGCAGATATTGGTCAATGACCTCCGTCACTTGCGCATAAATTTTGCCCAGACGCAGGTAGGGGTCAGAGCATTTGCGCATGTCAATTACGCCCATGCAAACCTTCTCTGCTTTATTACCGATTACGCGCAAGACTGCATAGCCCATGACGTTCGTACCGGGGTCGATACCTAAGATTATCTTTTCTGTTTTCAATCTCAACTCTTTAACTTCTCTAACTTCTAAACTTTTTTGAAAGTTTTGGCTTCTTATCTGTCCAGATACGGATTGTGTGCCAACTCATATCCCATCGTTGTCTTCTGTCCGTGTCCCGGCAGGAGAGTAATGTCGTCAGGGAACTGTACGAACATTCTTAGGCTCTGGATAATCATAAGCATGCTGCCACCCTCAAAGTCTGTACGTCCGATGGAGCCGCGGAAGAGCGTGTCGCCCGTGAAAGCCACCTTCTCGTCCTTGATGTAGAGTACCACCGAACCCATAGAGTGTCCCGGCGTCTCTATCACTTCGATGTCGTGATTGCCGAAAAGGATATGCTCGCCGGCATGGAAGGTCTTGATGTCAGTCACGATAGGTTCGTCAAGCGTCATTTCGAAGAGTGCAGCCTGCTTGTCTGCGGCTTTCACGTATTCCTCATCCGAGCTATCTATTTCGAGTGGAATACCGAACGTGCTGGTAATGAATGCGTCGCCGAAGTTATGGTCGAGGTGGCCGTGTGTGGCTATAAGGTGCTTTGGGGTAAGTCCGTTCTCCTTTATGTATTTTTCGATAGCAAGCTTCTCTTCCTCATAATAAGCTCCGCAGTCGATGATGACGCATTCCTTGGTGTCGTCGCTAACCACGTAGCAGTTCTCCTGCAACATGTTGCATGTGAAGGTCTCTATATTAAGCATTTTTTTCTTTTTCTTGATTAATGATTTATAAGGGCAGATATATCAGATATTTCTCCTTGAACCACTCCTCGTCAAACATGTCATGGATGTCAGTCATGCTGACGATATTCTTAAATGGTCTTGTCTCGTTGTTGAGGTCGCCACCCTTCAGACAAATCAGTCCGTTAGGCAACGAGTTCTGCTGACGCTTATGGTCGACGTTCTTCTTTATTATCTTCACAAGGTCTGGTAGGGGCATTACGGCGCGACTCACCACGAAGTCGTACTTTCCCTTTTCCTCTTCGCCAGAAAGCTGCTCCGCTTTCACATTCTCCAATCCAAGCGCCTTAGCCACCTCGTTCACCACGAGAATCTTCTTTCCAGTACGGTCGATCATCTTGAACTGACATTGCGGGAACATTATGGCGAGGGGGATTCCAGGGAATCCGCCACCTGTACCAAGATCGAGAATCTTCGAACCGTCCCTGAACTTAATCTCGTGAGCGATGGCAAGCGAGTGAAGCACGTGATGCTCGTAGAAGTTGTCCATGTCCTTTCTCGAAATCACGTTTATCTTACTGTTCCAGTCGTCGTAAAGCTCCTTCAGCTTGCCGAACTGTTCCGCCTGCTTGTCGGTTATGTTGGGGAAGTATTTCTTAATCAGTTCCATTTATTTGTTATTTGATAAATTGTATTTTAATTCTTGCTTGCAAAATTACGTAAAATCATCGAATTATACTAATAATTTATTGTACCTTTGCAAAGATATCGATTAATAAACTAATTTGTTATGGTTAAAATCACATTTCCGGATGGCTCTGTTCGTGAGTACGAAAAGGGCGTAACGGGGTTACAAATCGCCGAGAGCATCTCACCGGCTCTCGCTCGCAACGTTGTATCTTGCGGTGTAAATGGTGAGACAGTAGAGCTGAACCGTCCCATCGAGGAGGACTCTACCATCGCTCTCTACAAGTTTGAGGACGAGGAGGGCAAGCACACATTCTGGCACACATCAGCCCACCTGCTCGCAGAAGCGCTTCAGGAACTCTATCCTGGCATTCAGTTCGGCTTCGGTCCAGCAGTTGAGAACGGCTTCTTCTACGACGTAATGCCGGCAGAAGGACAGGTCATTTCCGAGAATGACTTCGGAAAGATTGAGGCAAAGATGATGGAGCTTGCCAAGAAGAACGAGCCGGTTGTTCGCCGTGAGGTTTCAAAGACCGACGCTCTTGAGGAGTTTAAGGCTGATGGTCAGACTTACAAGTGTGAGCACATCGACCTTGACCTTGAGGATGGAACCATCACTACATATACCCAGGGCAACTTCACCGACCTTTGTCGTGGCCCGCACTTGCTCAACACAGGCCTTATCAAGGCTGTGAAGATCACAAGCGTGGCTGGTGCTTTCTGGCGTGGCGATGCTAAGCGCGAGCAGATGACCCGTATTTACGGCATCTCATTCCCGAAAAAGAAGATGCTCGATGAGTATCTCGTAATGCTCGAGGAGGCCAAGAAGCGCGACCATCGTAAGATCGGTAAGGAGATGGAGCTCTTCATGTTCTCTGATCGTGTGGGTAAGGGTCTTCCCATCTGGCTACCTAAGGGCACAGACCTCCGTCTGCGTCTGCAGGAACTTCTCCGCAAACTCCTCAAGCCGTACAACTATCAGGAGGTTATCACTCCGGGTATCGGCGGCAAGAGCCTCTATGTCACATCGGGCCACTATGCTCACTATGGCAAGGACGCTTTCCAGCCCATCCACACACCGGAGGAGGACGAGGAGTATATGCTCAAGCCGATGAACTGTCCTCACCATTGCGAGATTTTCGCCCGCAAGCCGCGTTCTTACAAGGACCTTCCTCTCCGTATCGCAGAGTTCGGTACAGTATTCCGCTATGAAAAGAGTGGTGAGCTTCACGGTCTGACACGTGTCCGCACGTTCACACAGGACGACGCTCACCTCTTTGTACGTCCAGATCAGGTAAGGCAGGAGTTTGAGAACATCATCGACATCATCCTCAAGGTGTTCAGCATCTTCGGATTCGACAACTATGAGGCTCAGATTTCGCTCCACGATCCGAAGGATACCGAGAAGTATATTGGTTCTGAGGAGATTTGGGCAGAGAGCGAGAACGCCATCCGTGAGGCTTGCCGTGAGAAGGGTCTTGAGGTTCGTGAGGAGGTTGGCGAGGCTGCTTTCTACGGTCCTAAGCTCGACTTCATGGTTAAGGACGCCATCGGACGCCGTTGGCAGCTTGGTACCATCCAGGTGGACTACAATCTCCCGCAGCGTTTCAAGCTGGAGTATACAGATGAGGACAACACCAAGAAAACTCCGGTGATGATCCACCGTGCACCGTTCGGTTCTATGGAGCGCTTCACAGCCGTGCTCATCGAGCACACAGCCGGTCACTTCCCGTTGTGGCTTACTCCTGACCAGGTGGCCATTCTGCCTATCTCAGAGAAGTATAACGACTATGCCAAGAAGCTTCAGGCTTACTTCGACAACGCTGGCGTAAGAGCAATCGTTGACGACCGTAACGAGAAGATAGGCCGTAAGATTCGCGACAACGAGCTGAGCCGTGTCCCGTATATGGTTGTCGTTGGCGAGAAGGAGGCTGCTGAGGGTCTCGTTGCTATGCGTAAGCAGGGTGGTGGCGAGCAGGCCACTATGACCAAGGAGGAGTTTGTTAAGCGAATCCTTGATGAGGTGAATGCACAGCTTAACGTTGCTACAAAGTAAGCGACGACTGATTTATAAAAAAAGTTGGGGAAATTCTTGTATACAAGAACTTCTCCAACTTTTTTTGTGCAATAGAGCCAATACTTCTTATGCTTCCGCCAATTTCTTTCTTGCTGTAATATGGAAGGCCGTAAAGACCATTATGCCCGTTGTTATCCATGTTATAGGATAAACTATCATAATGGTTTGGTAAGATGTCCAGACTGGACATACGGCGAACACCCAAACCACACGTAGCAGACAAGTGCCGACGATGGTAAGTAGGGTGGGGAGCATCGACTTTCCCATACCTCTCATTGCCGATGCCGAAATCTCGTAACTGCATGCAATGAATTGCCATAACAGCACTATCAGCATTCTTGTGTAAGCATATTCTGCTACGGAAGCGTCCGTGGTGAAGAGGCTGACGAAGAAAGTCTTTTGCCAGATGAATAGTTGCGCAGATGCGGCGCTTAGCAAGGTGCTGAGTCCGAGACATAGCCAGTAAATGCGCTTTACGCGATTATAATTGCCAGCACCATAGTTCTGCGCTATGAAAGTGATGGCTGCGCCGTTAAATGCAGAAATGATAAAGTAACAGTAATACTCGAAATTTACTGCTGCTGCCGATCCTGCCACGGCGTCCGCTCCATGGCTGTTGATGGTTGTCTGAAGGAGTACGTTGGAGAAGGAGAACACCATTCCCTGGAGTCCAGCCGGAACGCCAATCATAAGCATGCTTTTCAACTCATTTTTGTTTATGCCTATGCTTCGGAGATTCAGTCTGTAAGGTTCTTCCTCACGTATAAGAAGGAATATGATGCTTGCGGCACTAAAGACATTTGCTATGTCCGTGGCAATAGCCACACCTGCCACTCCCATGTGGAAGACTATTACAAGTATAAGATTAAGTACTGTATTGATGATTCCCGCAATGACGAGAATGTAGAGAGGTCGGCTTGTGTCGCCCTTGCTCCTTAGTATGGCTGATCCGAAATTATAGATAAGGAGAAAGGGTGTGCCGATAAAATAGATGCGGAGATAACGTACAGCCATATCGAGAACCTCCGTTGGTGTACCCATGATGGTGAGTATCGGGCGTGCTGCCAGTACGCCTATAACGGCTAATGCCAATCCTGAGAAGAGGGCGGTGGCAGCCGTTGTGCGTATGGCGTACTTTGTAAGGTTGTTGTCCTTCTGTCCTATGTGGTTGGAGATGACAACATTGGCTCCCATGGATATTCCAAGGAAGAGATTGATGAGCAGACTTATTACCGGTCCGTTGCTTCCGACTGCGGCAAGAGCATAACTACTATCGAAACGTCCAACTACGGCAACGTCAACCGAATTGAACAGTTGCTGCAGAATGCTGCTGGCGGCAAGCGGCATGGCGAAAATAATGATCTTCGCAAGCAACGGGCCGTGAAGCATGTCTATCTCGTTCTTCCTTGGCATTTATCCTACGAATTAATTGTGTTCAATGAAGTTTTTTATCCTACGAAAGCGATAAACGTAGCGTCTTCTTGCGTGCGGTTTTCTCCTGTGTGCATCTTCCCCTTAGGGCAGTAATGTATTTCGCCTGCCTTAGCTATTTCTTCCTTTCCGTCTTCGCAGATAAAGGTCAGCTGTCCTTCCAGAACGTATATCACCTCGCAGTTGTCAGTATGTGTGTGTGTGCCGATGGAGCTGCCCGGCTTAAGCACGTTACGCATAATCTTGACGTTGCCGTCGTCAGCCATTCGGGTAAGGAGAGTGCCTTTTCCACCCTTGAATCCTTCGATACTCTTTTCCTCGATTTTGTCAAAATTGATAATCATAAGTAACCTCCTTTTGTTTAATGTTGTTTGGTCGTAATACTTTAATGATATTTTGTTATGTGTTATAACACGCATGTTATGCGTGGAATTTGTTGTGCTTTTTCTTTGCCATCGTTCCTGCCGTGCACACCATAGTGGCAAGGATGAAGAGCGTGGCTATGAGGATGTCTGACATAGCCTCGTTGTGAGCCGGACTCCAGCAGTAGGCGATACCAAGGAACAGGCCTCCGTCGCTTGCCATGAAGTATGTGCTTTCGGCTGTGCTTCGTTGGCAATGGTCACAATGGTCGAGAAGCTTGTATAGCTGCTCGGAGCTGGTCAGTCCGAATCCCATTCCGAGGAGAATGGGGCAGAGCGTATCTTCAGCCCATCCATGATAGGACAGCATGGCTGCCATCGCCACCAATATGCAGGCATTGCCTACGGCAGATGTGTAGCGTCCAGTACGTACCACGGCATACTGGAGCACCATTATGGAGATGACGAAGCCGGAAATCATGAATAGATAGAACTCGATGTCCTGCTTTGTGGCTATGAGTAAGCCGAGAGCTGCCGCCATGAGCATGACGACGATGGTGGTGCTCCATCCGCGTAGCATAAAGAAGCGGTCGAGCGAGAGGATGCGTGTACCTTCTTCGGGAGCGCGGAATGGGAACCGTACGCTCAGGACGAGCAACATCGACAGGAGCACAGCCACGGCTGCTATAGTGTAGATGAGCGACGTTCGTGCCTCGTTGGTAAGCGCAAGTGCTGCCATCGGTCCTGCCACGATGGCAAGGCGTGATGTCCATATTGCAGTATAATTGGCCTCCGTTCTGTGGCATGATTCGGTCTTGTCTATGAGCAACGTGCATGAGAGCACACGTTTGGCATTGCCGAAGAAGAATCCGCATGTCAGGAAGATGGCGATGGCCTCCACGTCCCTTATCGCAACCGTAAAGCCTGCCGTACGGTCTGTCAGGACAAACATCGTGGCGATGGTCAGTCCGAGACATAATGCCGAGATGCAGAATACCTTATTGCGTCGGTAGCGTTGGATTAGCCAACTCGAGAAAAATCCTGACACACAGATACCTACGACGAAGGCTATCATCGTGGCTGAGGCACATTCCATGCTTATGCCATGACTCACGGCGAGTCGTTGCGGCAAGAGCGGAATGGCCATATAGCACGACATGCACAACATCACCTCTGCTATGACAAGCATGGTGAAGTCGCGATTCCATAGCCTCTTAAACGTAGGCGTACATTGGTTGTTAGTATGATTCTGATTCATTAGGGAAATCTGAAGACTTGACGTCCTGGACATAGCGTCCGATGGCGTCCGTCATTATTTCGTATAAATTAGCGTATTGACGTAAGAATTTGGGCTTGAATCCCTTATTCATTCCGAGCATATCGGCATATACAAGCACCTGTCCGTCCGTCTTGTTGCCGGCTCCGATGCCTATTGTGGCGCAAGAGACGGCCTTCGTCACTTCCTCTGCCAGCTTGGCGGGCACCTTCTCCAGAACGATGCAGAAGCATCCTGCCTCCTCCAGAGCCTTTGCGTCAGCCATCAGCTTGGCAGCCTCTGCCTCCTCCTTGGCTCTAAGACCGTATCCTCCGAACTTGTGCACGCTCTGAGGCGTCAGTCCGAGGTGTCCGCATACCGGAATGCCTGCGTCTACGATGCGCTTCACCATGTGGGCTATTTCTTCTCCGCCTTCGAGCTTCACGGCGTCCACGCCAGTTTCTTTCATTATTCTTATGGCGTTACGTACGCCTTCCTCCTCGCTTACCTGATAGCTTCCGAAAGGCATGTCGCATACCACGAGGGCGTGCTTCACGGCTCTTGCTACGGCGCGTGCATGGAATATCATTTCCTCCACGGTAATGGGGAGTGTGGTCTGATTGCCGAGCATCACGTTAGATGCTGAGTCGCCGATGAGGATGGCGTCAACGCCTGCCTGATCCACGATGGTGGCGGTGGTGAAGTCGTAAGCAGTAAGCCAGCTGATTTTCTCGCCGCTGTTTTTCATCTCGAAAAAGTGGGGTGCGGTAATTTTCTTTTTGTTTGTGCTTAAATATTCTGCCATTTGCTTAATATGAATTTGACATATAAACCAACTATGCGGCTGGTTTGGTCCGACAAAATTACTACATTTTGTCCGAACGGCAAAGTTAAATGGGTTTATATTGTTAATATAACCAAATTGACACAATAAATCCAAGGCATACGGCGTTACTATTCTCGTTGTAATTACAAAGAGAAGAAAAAAAACATGAAACATTCGGTATCCATACTTATTTTGTTGGCTTTGTGTCTTAACTGTTTCGGACAGGAAGATGAACACATGGACAGGAAGGCTCTTCGCGACAGCCTTTCGCAAGCGTCTAATGTCCTTGCCTATCATCCTGACTCGTTGGATCTGAGGCTGAGGAAAGCCAAATGGAATATCCTTCTGGAGGAATGGCAGTATGCGCGTGAAGAATATGATTATGTGCTTAATCGCCAGCCTGACAACGTGGCAGCCTTGTTCTATCGTGCGTTTGTCAACGAGAAGCAGCATCGCTATAAGTTTGCCCGTCTCGACCTTGAGCACCTGCTCTACGTAGTGCCAGGCAATTTCGAGGCTACGTTAGGACTGGCTCTGCTCAATCAGAAGGACAATCGCCATACGGAGGCCATGAACATGATAAACCTCCTTGTGGAACAACATCCTGCCAACGCCTTGGCTTATGCCGCACGTGCCGGAATGGAGGTAGAGCAGAAGCTTTATGCCCCTGCCGAGTACGATTATGGCAAGGCGATAGAGCTAAGCCCTGACAATACCGACTATCTGCTTTCGCGTGCCGACGTCCGTCTGCGGATGAAAGACAAGAAGGGCGCACGCGAAGACCTCGACCGTATGGTCAGTCTCGGCATCTCGCGTGCCAGTCTCTCCGCATGGTACGCCAAGTGTAAATAAAGGTTGGTGGCCTATGTGTAGATAAGGTCGCACATCACCATATCGCTCACAAAGAGTCCCTTACGCGTAAGATGTAGATGGCCGTTGTCCATCGCCATCAGCCCCGCGTCTATGTTGCGCTTGGCAGCCTTCATTATATATTCGCGATATTTAGGCTTAAGGCTGTCCACGTACAGCCCCTCCTTTGTCCTTAGGGCTGTGGTCACGAGGTCGTCATAATGCGTGTCGTCGTCTATTATTTCCATTGACGAAGGCAGGATGCCAGTCCTAAGGCTCTCCACGTATTGTCTTATGTCAGACACGTTGCTGCTTCGCTTGCCTATGGTGTAAGAGTGGGCTGAAGCGCCGAAGCCCAAGTAAGGCACGTCGTGCCAGTAGCTCGAGTTGTGTAGCGAGCGATGTTCCGGCTTGGCGAAGTTGCTTATCTCGTAATGCTCATATCCGGCTGAGCTTAGCTGGTCTATAAGGCTCTCATACATCTCTATGGACATCTCGTCCGCAATCTGACTTACCTTTCCTTTCTCCAGCAGACTGAATAGGGGAGTGCCTTCCTCATACATCAGGCTGTAGGCGGATATGTGGCTTGGAGCAAGCTCCACTCCCTTACGCACGTCCTCCTGCCATTCGCTTACGGTCTGTCCGGGGAAGCCGAACATAAGGTCGATGCTGACGTTGCTTATGCCGGCACGACGTACCGTGCTGACAGCGTTACGGGCTATTTCTGCGGTATGGCGACGGCGCAGGAAGCGCAGGCGGCTGTCGTCAAACGACTGGATGCCCATGCTTATTCTGTTCACCCCATATCCCTTCACCTCTTTTACGTATTCATCTGTGATGTCGTCAGGATTCATCTCCATCGTCACCTCCCTCAACTGACATTCGTATGTTTCGTTCACGCATGACAGTATTCGCCCTACATTCTCGCTCTTAAGACACGACGGCGTACCGCCTCCTATATATATAGTGTCCACGACGGGCGTTTCGCCTTCGCCGCAGAAGCAAAGAGGTTCCTTCTTTCTTAGCTTTATTTCGTGCAGAAGCGCTTCCACATAGCCTGTTTCCATTGTTTTCGCCAATGTTGTGCTGTAAAAGCCGCAATAAATGCATCGGCTGGAGCAGAAAGGTATGTGGATGTATATTCCGAACTTCAGTTTTTTTCCCATATAATTAATGTATAGAGTGGTATTAAGTACTAACTTGTGTAAACAAAATTACTAATAAGTTTAAAAAAATCACACTTTTTCCCGATTTCTTTTGTCGTTATTCATTTATTTCATAACTTAGATGACGGATAGACACAGCCCCATGTCAATCCGCCATGATAAATCTTATATTAACCATTTAAAACCTGAAGATATGAGGGTCTATCAAACAAATGAGATTAAGAACATTGCCCTGCTGGGCAGTGCGGGTAGCGGCAAGACCACCCTTGCCGAGTCTATGCTTTTTGGAAGTGGCATCATCAAGCGCCGTGGTACGGTGGAAGCTAAAAACACGGTAAGCGACTACTTCCCCGTGGAGCACGAATATGGCTATTCTGTGTTCCCGACCGTGTTCCATGTAGAGTGGAACAACAAGAAACTCAATATCATTGATTGTCCGGGTTCTGACGACTTTATTGGTGGAGCCATTACTGCACTCAACGTAACAGACCAAGCTGTTATTCTTATCAATGGACAGTATGGCCCGGAAGTGGGCACCCAGAACAATTTCCGTTATACTGAGAAACTCCACAAGCCAGTTATTTTCCTCATCAACCAGCTCGACTCAGACAAGTGCGACTTTGACAACATCATCGCCAACATGAAGTCTATCTACGGTTCGAAGTGCGTACAGATTCAGTATCCCGTCGGCACAGGCAATGGCTTTAACGCCATTATCGACGTGCTGCTCATGAAGATGTATACATGGGGACCGGACGGCGGTATGCCCACCATCGTCGACATTCCTGAGGGAGAGAAGGAGAAGGCTTTGGCTCTCCACAAGGAGCTCGTAGAGGCTGCTGCCGAGAACGACGAGACGTTGATGGAGAAGTTCTTCGAGGAAGAAACCCTTACAGAGGACGAGCTTCGCGAAGGCATCCGCAAGGGTCTTGTCACACGCTCCATCTTCCCCGTATTCTGCGTTTGCGCAGGTAAGGACATGGGCGTTCGCCGCTTGATGGAGTTCCTTGGCAACGTCGTACCTTTCGTAAGCGAGATGCCTAAGCTCCATAACACACGTGGCGAGGAAATCACGCCTGATAGCAACGGTCCTGAGTCAGTCTACTTCTTCAAGACCGGACTGGAGCCGCACATCGGCGAGGTGAGCTACTTCAAGGTTATGAGCGGCTCCGTCAAGTCTGGCGACGACCTCACCAATGCAGACCGCGGCTCTAAGGAGCGTATCGGTCAGATTTATGCTTGTGCTGGAGCCAACCGTATACCCGTTGACCAGCTTGTGGCAGGAGATATCGGATGTACTGTTAAGCTGAAGGACGTAAAGACAGGAAACACCCTCAATGGAAAAGATTGCGAATGGCGCTTCGATTTCATCAAATACCCGAATCCGAAATTCTCACGTGCCATCAAGGCTGAGAACACAGCAGAGACAGAGAAGCTTATGGCAGCCCTCCTCCGTATGCATCAGGAAGACCCCACATGGATGGTGGAGCAGAGCAAGGAGCTTCGTCAGACCATCGTACGCGGTCAGGGCGAATTCCACCTCCGCACATTGAAGTGGAGACTGGAGAACAACGAGAAGCTGGCTGTCAAGTTTGAGCCGACACGCATCCCGTATCGCGAGACCATCACAAAGATGGCGCGTGCCGAGTATCGTCACAAGAAGCAGTCGGGTGGTGCAGGTCAGTTCGGCGAGGTTCACATGATTGTGGAGCCGTACGCAGAAGGAATGCCCGATCCCGTATCTTACAAGATAAATGGTCAGGAGTTTAAGATCAACATCAAGGGCCGTGAAGAGATTGATCTCGAGTGGGGCGGCAAGCTGGTATTCATCAATTCTGTAGTTGGTGGTGCCATCGACACACGCTTTATGCCTGCCATCCTCAAGGGCATAATGGAGCGCATCGAGCATGGTCCGCTTACCGGCAGCTACGCTCGCGACGTACGCGTTGTGGTTTACGACGGCAAGATGCACCCGGTTGACTCTAACGAGCTTTCGTTCATGCTCGCAGCACGTAACGCCTTCTCGGCAGCCTTCAAGGAGGCAGGTCCGAAGATCCTCGAGCCTATCTACGACCTCGAGGTTTACGTACCGGCAGACTATATGGGCGACGTGATGTCAGACCTTCAGGGCCGTCGTGCCCTTATCATGGGTATGGACAGCGAGGCTGGCTATCAGAAGCTCCAGGCTAAGATTCCTCTCAAGGAGCTTGCCAACTATTCTATCTCGCTTAGCAGCCTTACCGGAGGACGTGCTTCGTTCACAACGAAGTTTGCAAGCTACGAGCTTGTTCCGAACGACCTCCAGCAGAAGCTTATCGACGAGCACGCTGCTGAGGTTTCTGACGAGGAATAAACAACTTTTTATTTGAGAGTTGAGGAGGTTTGAGAGTTGGAAGTTATGATTACTATATATTACATATCATAACTTTCAATTCTCAATCCTCACCTTTCTTAACTCTCATTTTTTCTTATCTTCCAACATCTTCTTTCGCTTGCGAAAACTTAAGCTGTTTATATTCCTCTGCCGCGTCCCCTCTCAATCCTTCCATCCGTACTTTCACATTGCAAAGTTACGACATTCCCACGACCCACTTATACGTTCCCGTATGCAACGTGCGCCACGGGGACATCTTCTCCATCTTTTTCTCCTCTCAAGGCTCATCCGGATGCTCCACGATAAGCCTCACTTCGCGCGATGTATGCCACAGATTTCCTTCCAAGTAAGGTCCGGATACATAAATTCAGTTTCGCTCAAGTGTGATGCCAGAGAGTCAAAAAGTAACGTAGCAAGGGTCTTTTGCATGTCTTTTGACAGTTGCGGAAGCAAAAGTTTGAGGATTTCCTGTCCTTTGCCAATCTTAGACATGGTTGGAGCTTTCTTTGTTGTAATCTCCTAAGTCATTGTCTTTTAGTTTTTTAGATGAATTCTGATTGAGATTTAGATGGGTCAGGCGTTTCAGTTTCAGTTGTTTCGGTTGTTTTTTAAAGGGTATTATTTTTCCTTCTCATAAACTCAAAAAATCCTTTAATTCAATAAACCTTATAGGGTTTTATGAGTCAAAGAACAGGTTTTGATACAAATAAAGAGAAAAAATATGAGCAATTATTTAGGAAAACTGCAACAGATGCTATGCTTGCTGACGTGTGTGCTGATGGTTGTGGCTGTCAGCATCCGAAGAGACGGCAAGGTGGTAGGACGGAATGTGAAGAATCAGCAGACGGTCTCGCAAAAGGCAGATCCAATGGTTGTACTTGATGATGGTTCTGCGCTACTGAATACCTCAGAGCTTGGAAAAGACATCGTAGGCTATGGAGGCAATGTGCCATTAGAGATTACCTTACGTGAGGGTAGGGTGGAGAATATCCGGGCACTTGCCAATTCGGAGACTCCCGATTTTTTCCGGCTGGCTTCTGCGCTTCTTACTAAATGGAATGGTCAGACCATAGAAGACGCACAGAAGATTGGCGTTGATAGTGCCGGTCATCATGCTGGTCACGGCATTCGTTTATCCGCTTTTTGGCAAGAAATCATATTATTGCACGCATGTGTGTCCCTTCGGTTCTTTGCAGGAACTTGCAGGGAAGTGCGTAGGATATAAAGTCAGAATGAAACCCGCTACTGCCAAGCGGCTGGATAAGTTCCGCCAGATACTCTGGGCAATGCTTATGCTATGTTTGTGGACGGGTGTATGGTTCGACTGAATTGATTACGAACCATTCTCAGCCTTTGTCTTCCAGTCAGCATCATGGGTGGTCATAGCCATCGCTCTCGCCTTCGTGGCTCTCTCCACGGTCATCATGCGCCCTTACTGCCGCTTCGTCTGCCCGACCGGTTCGCTCTTAAAATACAGTCAGTTGTCGCAGATTAAACGATTGATGAAAAAAGGCTAATCATAAACATTACCACATCGAGCACCATCATCAGCACGAAACCTATGGCGAAGCCAATGGTGCTGAGATTGCTGTGCTGGCCGCTCTTTTGAGACTTGCGAGAGCAAAAGTGCTACGCTTTCGAGTCCGCGACCGAGTTTTGGCATCTTCGGGACGATGGTTTTACTGATATCGTACTTCATGTTCATCTTGTCATTTAAAGATTAAACCGTTGATAATGAGCCTTTTAGAGGAAAGAGGGTGTGACGATTCTTCCAATTCCAGTTCTTCCAATTAATTTTCAATGGGTTGCGCTTTGCTTCTTTATATATATAACTACTTAATAATCAATTAATTATATAATCTATAAAGAGAGGGTTAGTATGTGCGTGCTCTTATTGGAATCTGGAAGATTTGGAATATTGGAAGATTCATGTCGGATTCTCCTCTCCAAGGCCTGTGGCGATGCCGCTCGCCACCTGCATTAGTTCTTCGGCAGCCATACGGCAGAAATCATTGCATGTGAAGTGTTCGTCAAAGTGCGGCAGCAGAAACTCCGGTTAGAAATTTCTGCTGCAAAGTTATTGAATCCAAAAGCGGTTTGAGAGTTTATCCGAATCTTTCCGTCGCCCAAGGAATGATAAGGAATCAATCAATGAATACAGCCTCTTTTGGAGATAAAAACAGCTTCTTTTTTATTGAAAAACAGCCTGATTATGATTGCAGACAGCTGTACTTAAACACTTTAACCATATCCTTATCGCCACCCACAAGCAGGCTGCATCTGTTCAGCATTCCGGTGTCTGAGAAACCGCATTTCTCCATGACTCTTCCCGATGCAGGATTGCCTGTAAAATGGTCTGCCCAGATGTTTTCTATATGCTTTACTTGGATGCAGTAGCCGAGCATCAGTTTCAAGGCTTCGGTGCAGATTCCCTTGTTCCAATAAGGCTTTCCTACCCAATAGCCCACCTCGCAGTCGTTTTCTCCAATAGGGATGTTGCTGGTTTCATGGGTGTAGTAGCCGATGCAGCCGATAGCCTCGCCAGTCTCTTTCAACACAATCGCCCATGTCGTTTCATTATGGAAGAATGTCTGGATTATCTCCCGACTTTCTTCTACAGACTTATGTGCTGGCCATCCTGCACGAGGGCCTACATCAGGGTCTGAGGCGTACTTGAAGAGCGCCTCTGCATCCGATTCTTGCCAATGGCGAAGTAAAATTCTTTCTGTTTCCATCAATTATTTCAATGTTTTGCAGTCTATTTACGCAGTCAATCTACTATGTGCGCTTACCCCAGCCAGTCGGTAAAGATAAGAATACAGTCGTACACCTTCTCAAAGAATCTGCCTATCCGTTGCTTAATGCCTTTCCAATAAATCCCTTTCATTATAGTAATCATATATGTTTCGTTCTTTAAAATCTACTCTATTGTCTATCATTACCCAAGAAGGTAAGTAAGACGGTCTTTCTTGGTATATCGAAAATGCAATTTGTCGAACAGAAATGCACCACGAACGCGCGTCCTAATGTCTCTAACGCGTCGTCCTCAGGTTAGCTTGCATTCGAGACATTAGGACGCGCATTCGAGAATTATCGTGTAAGGCGAATGCAATCGAGCTTGTTCGAATTGCTGAGCCGCGGCCGATAATGTCAAAGAAAAGCACACGTTACGTAAGGGCAGACAAATTGCTGTTTATTGTCCTTTTCCCTATTTCTCCAATACTCTCTTGAGTTGTTTTACGGCTTGGAGGGCATTGTGGGTTTGCTCTAATAGCGTAACGAATTTGGAGCCTACGATTACTCCTGCGGTGTAAGCATCGGCAGCAGCACGCGTGGCATGGTTAGAAATGCCAAAACCTATGAGTTGCGGATTACGCAACTGCATCTCATGCAAACGCTTGAAGTAAGCTTGTTTAGCATCAGAGAAGGACTGTTGCGCACCAGTAACAGAGGCCGAACTTACAGCATAGATAAAGCCGTGGGATTGGGAATCAATCTCGCGAATGCGCGCCTCGGGTGTTTCGGGCGTGACGAGAAAGATAACCTCCAACCCGTACTTCTGCGTCGTGGCTTGATATTCTGCAACAAATTGGTCGAAAGGAAGGTCGGGAATGATAAGGCCGTCAATGCCTACTGCCTGACACTGCTCACAAAAGTGTTCAAAACCAAAGTGAAGAATCGGATTGAGATAGCCCATTAAGATGAGTGGCAGATGAATGTCGGTACGCACGTTTTGCAGTTGTTCAAAGAGAAGGCGTACCGACATGCCATTTTTGAGTGCCTTTGAAGCAGCCGACTGAATGGTTGGGCCGTCAGCCAAAGGGTCACTAAAGGGGATACCTATTTCTACCATGTCAATGCCCTCGACTTGTAATGCCTTCAAGATGTCGGGGGTGCCATTGAGCGTGGGGTGGCCAGCACAGAAGTAAACGGAGAGAATTCCTTGCTTTTTATTGTCAAAGAGTTGATGAATGCGATTCATAGTTGATCAGTTTTTAAGTTGAAAAATAAACTGTTTGATGAGTGCGGCATCTTTTTGAGCAGGAGCCGTCTCAAATCCACTGTTAAGGTCGTAACCTGCTAACATGGGGTGGTGAAAGTGGCGCAATGCTTCGACTGATTGGAGCGAAAGGCCACCGCTCAGTAAGAAGGGGGTTGGCCCAAGGTAGCGTTGCAGAAGGAGCCAGTCGTATTGTTTGCCGCTGCCCCCAAACTTGAGTGTAGGTGTGTCGAAAAGAAAGTAATCAATTTTGTGGGTATATTCTGCCGTTTCGGCTACAAAGTCGTCGGTGGCGGGGAGGGCGCGAATGACCGTAAGCCCCCGCTCGCGAAAGGTTTGACACATGTCAGGCGAGGCTGTGCCATGAAACTGTACCGCTTGTAGGCCAAAAGCCTTGACTTTCTCTACTACATCGCGAAACTGTGGGTGAACAAATACGCCTACACGTTTCGCATGTTGGGGCAAGTAGGTAGGCACTTCGCTCACGAAGCGAGGCGAACGCGGGTAGAAGATAAAGCCCGTCCAATCAGCCCCCGCTTCTTCCACTGCGCGAATGTTGTCAGCGTCGCGCAGACCGCATACTTTTATAATCATGCTTTCAACGTATTAATGTAGTCGTGTAATGTTTCCCCTGGTTGTGTGGTCTTCATAAACGCTTCGCCCACTAAGAAACCTTTGTAGCCGATATCGCGTAGGCAGCGCGCTGTGGTGGCTTGTAAGAGTCCACTCTCAGATATGGGCACGGCATCAGGCGGAAGCGAACGATAAAGGTCGGCCGAGAGTCGCGTATCGGTCTTGAATTGTTTCAAGTTACGATTGTTTACACCTATGATGTCAACTTCATGGCTGTAAGCTGCGAGTTCATCGTGGCTGTGCACTTCAAGAATCACCTCAAGCCCCACCTCATGTGCTACGGTCGCCAATTCGTGACAACGCTCTGCCCCAATGGCTGCGGCGATAAGTAAACAAGCGTCAGCCCCTGCAGCGCGTGCTTCGTAGAGTTGGTAAGCATCAATTACAAATTCCTTGCGTAAAATGGGCAACGTGGTGAGGGGACGTGCCGAGCGCACATCGTTGAGGCAACCACCGAAGTAAGTATGATCGGTCAAGATAGAAAGTCCTGCTGCGCCAGCCTGCTCGTAAGCAGGAATAATATCTGCGACCTTTGCCTCGCGCTTTATCCAATCCTTAGAGGGCGACCGACGCTTAAACTCAGCGATAATGCCGCCCTCAGCGTGTGATAGGAGTGAGGCTTTCAGACTGTGCGTCGGGGCGAGGTCTTTACATTTATCTTTTAGCTCAGCTAAAGGGAGCAAGGCCTTGGCCGCTGCCACCTCTTCTGCCTTGGTGGCGATAATTCGAGTTAAAATATTGTCCATAAGCACATAACTCTTATTGGTTCAATTCAATAAATCGTTCAAACGTCTTGAGGGCACGTCCGCTCAGCAAGGAAGCGCGCGCCTCTTCCAAGCACGTATCGATGCTCTTATCAGCACGAATGGTGTGAATACCGAAGGCGGCATTGATAAGCACGGCGTCGCGTTGGAAAGATGTGGTGCCACAATTGTGTAATACGTTGTGAAAGATGTGGGCTGCGTCTTCCGAAGTTGTGCCACCATGCAATGCATGAGGTGGGACAATGGTCAAGCCTAACTGCGTGGGTGAATAGATGCTCTCAGAGTGGTTGGACATGACTTTAAAGCTATCGGTGAGCGAAATCTCGTCGTATCCATCAAGGCTCGTCACCACGGTAAAGCCGAGACCAATCTGTTGCAACGTGTTGGTGTAAAGTCTCATCTGTTGCAGATTGGCTACACCCAAGAGTTGATAAGCTGTGTGACAAGGGTTGACCAATGGACCTAACAAATTAAAAATGGTCTTTACCTTCAATGCCTTGCGCAGTGGTCCGACGGCGGCCAAGGCAGGGTGAAAGAGGGGGGCATGTAAGTAGGCCATACCGCACTGGTCAATGCTGCGCTTGAGTTGGTCGGCATCGTTGGTAAACTTTACGCCATGTTGCTCTAAGACGGTGCTGGCACCGCTCACGGAAGAAGCTCCATAATTGCCGTGCTTGGCCACTTTGTAACCTGCGCCAGCTACGACAAAGCAAGCACAGGTAGAGATATTGAAGGTGTTCTTGCCGTCGCCGCCTGTGCCCACAATGTCAAGGGGGTGAAATTCGCTGAGGTCGATGTGACAGGCACGTTCGATAAGGGCATCGCGAAATCCCAAAAGTTCTTCCACATGAATGTCGCGCATACGAAACACGGTGAGTAGTGCGGCTACTTGTGCTTCGGGATATTTATGATCTGCTATTTCGAGCAATAGGTCGTGTGCCTCTTGGCGCGACAAGAGGTTGTGTTGAAATAGGTGTTCTAATAAGGTGTTCAAGGTTGAGGAATGTTTAGTAGTTGTGTTTAGGCGCGTACAAAGTTTTCAATCATTGTACGTCCGTCGGGGGTAAGAATTGATTCGGGGTGAAACTGAATGCCGTGTACGTCGTACTCCTTATGGCACAGGGCCATGATTTGTCCTTCGTCGCTGAGGGCAGTCACTTCTATGCAATCTGGTAGGCCCTCAGTCTGAACCACCCATGAGTGGTAGCGACCTACTGCGATGTCGCGTGGTAGACCATGAAAAAGGTAGTCGTCGGCCACAATGTGTGCTGGCGTTTGCACGCCATGAAACACGTGGTCAAGGTTGTGAAGTTGTCCGCCAAATACTTCGCCAATGGCTTGTTCGCCTAAGCAGATGCCTAAAATGGGCTTTTGACCAGCGTATGCTTTAATCACGTCCTCCAAGAGTCCCGCCTCAGAGGGAATGCCGGGTCCTGGCGAAAGTACAATCTTGTCGTAGGCGGCTACATCGGCCAAGCGGAATTGGTCGTTGCGCACAACGGTGACTGCAGCTCCTGCTTCCTCTAAGTATTGAAACAGGTTGTACGTAAACGAGTCGTAATTGTCAATCAATAGTATCTTCATGCGTTTACCTCCTTTTTGCTTTCGGCGAGTGTAATGGCTCGGCGCAACGCGCCTAATTTGTTGTTAACCTCTTGTAGTTCGTACTCCTCGTCACTGGCTGCTACAATGCCACCGCCAGCTTGAAACCACAGTTCGCCATTGCGACTTACGAAAGAACGAATCGTAATGGCTTGGTTGAGTGTGCCATTTAGACCAATAAATCCGATGCAGCCACCATAGGCTCCACGGTTGTGTGGTTCGTATTCGCTAATGAGTTGTAGAGCGCGCACTTTAGGTGCTCCACTCAATGTGCCAGCAGGGAACGTGTCTGCCAGGAGTTGAATGGGGTTGGTCTTTGGACGCACCTTGCCACTCACACGACTCACGAGGTGAATAACGTGACTATAGAATTGCGTGTCTTTCAGAAAGTCTACCTTTACGTCTGTGCAGTGTCGGTTTAAGTCGTTGCGTGCGAGGTCTACCAGCATGGTATGTTCGGCATTTTCTTTGGGATTAGCCAAGAGGGCTGCTGCGGCTTCGAGGTCGGCAGCGTGATTGCCTTGCCTGCGTGTAGTGCCCGCTATGGGGTCGATATAAGCCATGCCATCGTCGGTGATGCGGCAGTGCGTTTCGGGCGACGAGCCAAAGATACGAAATCCGCCAAAGTCGAAGTAAAAGAGGTAGGGCGAGGGGTTGATGCGTCGCAAGGCACGATAGAGTTCAAAGTCGTCACCCTCATAGTGTTGTACAAAACGTCGTGATAGTACGATCTGAAACACGTCACCTCGCTTGCAGTTAGCTATGCCGCGACGAATATTGGCTTTGTGCTCTTCGTCGGTAAGGGGCGAGGTAGTGGGGCCAATGGCGTGAAAAGAATAGGTGGCATAGTTACGGCTCATCACAGCGCTTACAATCTCTTGGGAACGACTCCTCTCGCCTTCGGCAAGGAGTTCAAGCAACTTGAGTTCGCTGCTAAAATCGTTGAACACCAAGATGTATTTATAGAGAATGTAGTGAATGTCAGGGGCATCGTTCTTGGCCTCTTGGCTATCTTTTACGGCAATGTTTTCGAAATAGCGCACGGCATTGAACGAGGTATAGCCATACAATCCGCAATAGCTACGATCTGCTCCCTCTACCTTAAAAAGTTGTATAAACTCTTCAAAGGCATCGGCCACGGAATAAGTGGGAGTGATAGCACGATCGTGCTGCGTGTGATCGGGATAGTTTATAATGGCTTTGCCGTGGCTCACGCTGAATGAGGCCAGCGGTTCAAGACCTATGAACGAACGATTGTTTTCGCTGCCATGATAGTCCGAACTCTCCATTAATGCACTTTGTGCAAATAGATCACGCACCTTTAAGTAGGTGCTCACGGGCGTGCTTAAATCGCCCGGCAACGGTATGGTATTTACTTTATATTGGAATGACATGGGTGGGGAAATGGGAAAATGTGCAAATGTGCAAATGTGCAAATGTGAGAATGTGAGAATGATACGTCTTTCGGTGAATGTGCAAATGTGCAAATGTGCGAATGTGCAAATGGTCGCCTTTTTTGCTAGTCGCTTTTGCTGCAAATGTGTTGTGCTACTGATTCAATAAAAAATACATTAAATCATTTGCACATTCACTGTCATTTGCACATTCTTAAAATTGCGGAGCAAATTTAAGGTACGTTTCCATATCCTTATCGCCACGGCCAGAGAGGGTGACGACAACGATATCGGAAGGTTGAAAATGTAGTTTGTGCAATGCTGCTAAAGCATGGGCCGACTCTAAGGCAGGGAGTATGCCGTCCAGGCGATTTAACTCGTAGGCTGCAGCAAGGGCTTCGTCGTCATTAATGGCTAAAGCTTGTGCGCGGCCCGTCTTTACCAAATGGGCATGCAGAGGACCTATGCCAGGATAGTCTAAACCTGCTGAAATGGAATACGGTTCTACTATTTGTCCATCATCGTCTTGAATTACTAACGAACGGAAACCGTGTAGTACACCTTCTTCGCCAATGCTCAGTGTAGCAGCTGTTTGTCCTGTTTCAACACCCTTGCCACCAGCTTCGGCATAAACGATTTTGACATCGTCATCGTCTAGGAAGTTGAACACGGTGCCAGCGGCATTCGAACCGCCACCAATGCAGGCTACTAAGTAGTTAGGAGTCGGGCGGCCTTCCTTCTCTTGCAACTGCTTGCGAATTTCGGCACTAATAACACTTTGCAAGCGTGCTACCATGTCGGGGTAAGGATGTGGTCCCATGGTCGAACCGATAAGGTAGAAGGTATCTTCGGGATGGCAGCACCAGTCGCGAATGGCTTCGTTGCAAGCGTCTTTAAGCGTTTGGTTGCCACTCGTTACGGCTACGACTTCAGCACCTAATAGGCGCATTTTCTCTACATTAGGGCGTTGGCGTTGTACGTCGAGTGCTCCCATATATACGACGCAGGGCATACCCATTAAAGCACATACGGTGGCTGTGGCAACACCGTGTTGGCCTGCTCCCGTTTCGGCAACAATGCGTTTTTTACCCATGCGACGGGCCACGAGTATTTGACCTATAGCATTGTTAATCTTGTGGGCACCTGTGTGGTTCAAGTCTTCGCGCTTGAGGTATACCTTGCAGCCATGAAGTTGGCTCAACTTCTTTGAAAGGTAGAGGGGCGATGGACGGCCTACATAGTCGCGCAACAATTGGTCGAACTCTTTTTTGAAGTCGTCGCTGTCGATAATGTGACGATAATTCTCGCGCAGTTCGGCTACGCACTTTTGCAGTATTTCGGGAATATAGGCGCCACCGTAGCGACCAAAGTATCCGTTGTCTGTAACTTCGTATTTCATAGGGTAGTTAGTTTAATGAGTTTTTATAAGTTTAATGGGTTTTATAAGTTTAATGAGTTGAGCCCGTTTTGTTGTAAACCTATTAAACTCACTAAACTTATTAAACAAAAAAATAAGCGGCCTCGTCGTAGACTTTGACGGGCCGCTTTTGAACTATCATAATCAACTATGGCATTCAAATAGGGATGTGACACATTAGCCTACGACTTGAAGTAGTAAGCGACGCCACCAATATATATTATTAAGTGTAAAACGTGTCATAATGTTTATTGTTTTATTGTTTTCGATTGCAAATGTATATCGTTTACACAAGACAACCAAACAAAAAGATAGTTTTTTTGATATAGAGTATTAATTTGTTGCAGAAAAGTGCATAAAGGTATATATACTCAAGTTTTTTTGGGGGAAGGGGAAAAAAGTAAACTGCAATTTATCTGCCTAATTGGGGGGCGGGGGTGTAACCCGCGACAGCAGCATGCTTTGAACATCTACTTAAAGTCGCTTAGCGACTATAAGCAACATGCTGCTGCCGCGGGTTACAAACCCGCCCCCCAATTAGACAGATAAATTGCAGTTCATCAAATAAAAATGAATCCACTACAAAAAGTCCTCTCGAAAAAATCGTCTATTTTTTTGACACAATAAGCGTGATTATTATACGTATTTAAGAATCTATAAGTAACACAAAGATTGCGTATGGCACTTTTTCGACAAAAAGAAAGCAAATTTTGAGTGTTTCGAATTTTTGCCACTTTTTGTAGTGGACTCAAAAATATATAGTGAAAATAATACTGCCGTTATAGTTGTCTTTCTATCCACGTCATCAATACAGCCACTATGTATTGTTGCTCTTCCTCGGTTAACTGCCTGCCCGCTGGAATGTGATGCCACTTCGAGAGGCAACTACGGCAACAACAGCCCGTAGCATGCTGCGCTAAAAAGACGGGGTGACCTCTTAGGGGCGTTTGCTTGCCATCATTGGGAATAACGGCTGGAGCTAAGCGTTTCGTTACAAAGTCTTCAGCATGACGACGAATGGTGGCCATGCCTTTGGCGACTATATAGGATTTATCCTTTTGTGTCAAACGAAATCGGCTTCGGAAGGCTGATTTGGCCAACCTTTCGAATAAGCGCGTAAAGTCATAAGCACTGCTTTCTGAAGGTTGCGTTTCATTGTCTTTGCCTTCTGCATCAGCAAACAGGCTTAGCTCTATATATCGGGAAGGATTACTCATTGGCTATGTATGCCAAAATCTGCTCGGCATGGATTTTGGTCTTAATCTCTTTGGGGGTAAATATCTTTTCGATTACCCCCTCTTCATTAACGAGATATGTGGTGCGAAGCGTGCCGATAGTTTTACGTCCGCAAGCGACCTTCTCCCCCCAGCAACCCAACTCTTGCAACAAGGTTGTTTCGGTATCGGCTATAAGCGGGAACTCTAGGCCCTTGGACTCGGCAAACTTCTTTTGCAGTGCCTGCTTATCTTTGCTCACACCTATAATGTCGTAGCCCAGGGCTTTCAATTCTTCCTTGTGTGCTTGCAAAGAGCATGCCTCAGCAGAGCAGCCACTAGTGTTGGCCTTGGGATAACTATAAAGCACAAGTTTGCGACCCCGATAGTCGCTAGCCTTAATCTCACGTCCGTCTTGATCTGTGCCAAGTATCTCGGGTATCTTATCTCCTACAATCATAATGTTATGTTTTTAGTATTCTATCTGTCTTGTTCAACACCTTTCTCTATTTCTAACAATTGTACCTTTGCCTCTACCCCACCCGCGTAACCTATAAAGGAACGATTACTTCCTATCACGCGATGACAGGGTATAAATATACTGATGCCATTGGCTCCTATAGCTTGTGCCACGGCTCTTACGCCTTTAGGATTGCCTATGCTTTGTGCCACTTCCTTGTAACTTAAGGTTTTACCATAGGAAATGCGTAGCAATGCCTTCCATACGCTTTGCTGGAAGTCAGTGCCCACAAGTAACAAAGGAATGTCAAACGTTTTACGCTTTCCTGCAAAATATTGGTCGAGTTGTAACCTTGCCGATTCTATAACAGAGGATGTCTTCACCACAAAAGTTGCATTCAAAAGCCGTTGCAACCGACGCTTATTACGTTCCGCACATGCTTCCTCATTCCAATCGCAAAGGCAGAGTTGTTCGTCTATCGATGCCAATATCAATTCGCCACATGGCGATGCATAATATTGTATGCTAATAAGTTGCGGGGGGCGTTTCATCTTATGAGTGTCTAAATCTTTGAAGCAATGTGTCGTCTGTACAAACTATAATGCGCTTGTCCCAACACTTTATCTATATGCTCTAAGCGTTGACGCTGCGTGATATGGTCGTCTCGCTCACTGTTGTCTTCTTGCAGATCAATACGTCCTTGCCCCGTTACAGGCAAATATTCGTCCCAATAAACGGGTACTTTGTGCCAACGACCGTCGCCGCCATACTTGCTAACATATGTCAGACGCTGAACCGTACGATAACCATAGGCATACACTGCAATGGACGATTTACCATCGCCTAATCGGCATTCTTTCGTTTTGAGTATACAATTTGTCACGCAACTTGGGTGCTTAAATTGATCTTGCCCCCAGAAGTTAGCCAAAGCCTCATGTTCCCAAAACGAACTACGACGAGGCATATCATTGCCATAAATAGCACTCTGCGGTCGTATCTGTTGATACATCGGCACACAAAGCAAAGGAGCCAACGCAAAGTAGACGGCACGGAAGTATTCTGCATTGATCGTATAGAAGTCGGCCTTCGCTTTGTCGTAATCGAAATTACGATATTGCTTGGGATTCATATCGAGGTCAATGCATTGCAAATGATCGGGGACGATGACATTAATCATTTTATTCTTGATAAACTCAAAGTCATCACCATACCCAACCTTATTATCTTTCAGCAACTTTAGCATGCTTTCTTGAGCTAAAGGTGTAAACAAGAGAGCAAACTGCTGATTGTTGTTACGATTGCTCGTATCGAAGGCTACTTCAAAGTCTTCATTCGTCAGCATGGCAAAGTCTGCACCACTCAGATTGCGAGCCTTCTTACGGAGAGAACGCTTTGTCATCTTATATGACAACGATTTCTCATTTCCCGCCAATCCACTCATCTGGCGACTAAACGTGAGGTCTGGGGCTGCCGTATTGCCATATATCAATCGCGTCTTTTCAAGATAACAAGGAGAAGGAGCCGTCACGCTTGCCCTCAGCGTCTCTGAATGATAAACCGTATGGTACTTACCATCTGAACCACGTTCGCGCGTTGTCCACGATATTGTCTTTGAGCCATAATAGGTCTCACTCCCCCACTCCATCTTTCGCGTTCGACAAATTACAAATGGATTGCCATTGATCAATCCTGAGTGTGAACAGATGACCGAGCGTTCGGCATTAAAGCTATCGTCCCAATTATATGATTGCTTTAAGTCTGCTAAGCGTTGTGTGGTAAAGTATGGGTCGAACTCTAAGCGTGGAACCGTCTTGGAAATCATGCGTGTGAGTATATCCCAATCGTACAAACGATTAAGCAGTTCCATCTGCTTCCAAGCCTCACGCTTTAACTGGTCTACGGTTGAACTTAAATCATTGCATTCTGACTTCAAGGTCTTTAAACAGGGATAAACTCGCATAAAAAGGTAGAGCATCACCACAAAAGCAGCCACGCCTATCATCACCTCATACTGCACTTCAAGTTCGTCACGTGACACAACAGCCGCGACGATACCCCCAACCACGCATAACCATAGCAGCACACACCACAGTGTCCACCTATTGATGCGCGTCTTTACCGACGACAAGGATTTCTCTGTAGCGTATATCTGTTTACAGGTCTCCCGATTGGCTTCAACGTCAACATTTGCCTCTGAGGCTAACTCAGCAAAAGTGTCAGTTGCCTCTTGCTTAAAGCGGTCACGGAATACGTTTTCATATTCCGTTAACGGGTCGTAAATATCGTTCGCCATAGCCTCTACAATGTTTTAGAAGAACTTGCTACGTGCCATTTCGCGCGTAGCTGCCGAAGCCGTAAACGGAATGCGGGTCGTATAACCTTGACGTGCAGCTACAATCATCTTAGTAGGCCAAGCAAAGATGTCGGTGTTCCACTGCGTTACACGGCTATTGTATATGGTACGCGCAGCAGTGATTTCACGTTGTAAGTAGCTATTTTGTTGCATGGCATCGGCTATTACGTTGTGTGCTTTCAACTCTGGATAAGCTTCCACCTGTGGGAACAAACGTGCATAAGCGGTATCAATCTGTTGGCTCACCTCATTTCGATTTTCGCTATTAATGCTACCACCGCCACGAAGTGCGGCTACGGCTTTCATCACATCTTTATCAAAGTCGACAGCCCGATCAACTAATCCTACTACGTTTTGCAATATCTGCACACGCTGCTCTAAGTAGTTGTCAATATTAGATGCCTCTGCTTGTATGCGTTGCTCCAACTGTTGGAAGTAGTTGCGTGCTGAAATTTTCATAAAGATAAATATCACGCCAGGCAGAATGCCCAACAAGCAACCCACTACGCCTACCAACACAGGATTCTCAAGCGTAACTCCCATAATGAGTACATAAAGCAACACCAACACGGGTATGGTTACCCAAAGTGCTATCTCAAACAAAGTAGAACCAAAGCCTACCGCTACGGGTAATTGACGGTCAATCACGTGTACGTCACGGCCATTGTCATTCACAGGGCCAGTTACTTCATCTAATAAATTTGCCATTTTCTAAGTATTTTAGAGTTAGTTTTTCGTTTTAATTTCGTTAAGGAGCTTTATTCAAACTACAAAGAGTTTACTTCTTTTAATATAGCGAAGATACTACAGAAAACGCAATGCACCAAACTTTCAGTCTAATTCTATAACAAATTGCAGTTTATCAGTGAGATATTAAGTAAGCATTCCGTCCAAGCCGTATTGTTAGAGTTTCAGAAAGGTGAGAACTTTGCCGCAAAAATTTGAAAAATGTTCAACCTAAACGAAACAAACAAATACAATCTTTTTACTCAAGGAGTAGATACACGTAAAGGCGTAGAAAGTGAAGTCGTCTAAACTAATTGAGATTTGTTAAAAGGGGAGTATTTTGTTATCTTTGCTTTACCACAAACAAAAACAGAAACAAAGAATCCTTAGTCACATACTTCAAGTTAGAAGAATGTAGACTAAGGATTCTTTTATAAAAGTAAGTAGAGAGTGATTTATTGCATACTGCCGCCCACGATGTCGAGCAACTCGTTGGTAATGGCTTGCTGACGCGTCTTATTGTAAGTGAGCGTGAGTTCACGCAAGAGTTCGTCGGCATTGTCCGTCGCTACTTGCATTGCCATGACGCGAGCAGCATGTTCACTAGCTAAACTGTCTAGTAAGGCAGTGAACAACTTTAAGTGCAATGACTTTGGCACTAACTGACTAATCACTTCTTCTTTAGACGGTTCGACGATAAAATCGAGTTGTGTCGTATGACTCGTAGAGTCATCGTCTGCAGTCTGTAACTTAATCGGCAAGAACTCCTCTTCAGTGAGTATCTGAGAGCCCGCGCTCTTAAAGTGATGATAAATCAAGTCTGCGCGGTCAATCTCGCCTTCGGCATAACTCTCCATGATTTCAGCTGCTACTTGTGCAGCCTTCTCGTAAGAAGGGTGGTCGAGTAGAGCTGTATAGTCGGCAGAAGGAGTGAAACCCGCTTTGACAACAGCATCGTAAGCCTTCTTACCTAAAGGATAAACGCTAACGATGTCAATACCTTGTTGGCGGTAAGCTTCCACCTTACGATTAAAAGCCTTGATAACGTTGGCATTAAATCCACCACAAAGCGAAGAGTTGGAAGTATAAAGAACAATGGCCACACGCTTCACTTCACGCTCGCCAGCATAGGGCGTATCAATTTCGCCCTCCATACTGCCTACAAAGGTAGACATAATATGACTGAGTTGACGCTCATAGGGGCGCATACGCTCAATCGCCAGCTGTGCATGGTGAAGTTTTGAAGATGCCACCATCTTCATGGCACTCGTAATTTTGCGAGTGCTGTTCACCGACGCAATTCGCGTTTTAACTTCTTTCAGTGAGGCCATAATCGTTATGCTTTATATTGTCCAGCAATGTCGGCTGCCACCTTCTCAATGTTATGACATACCTCGTCGTCAAGTTTACCTGCAGCTAAGGCACCCAAAATGCTATCAGCATATTGTGAGCGAACAACTTGTAAGAAGTCGTCTTGGAAGCTGCGCACCTTGTCAAGGGGCACGTCCTTCAACAATCCATGTGTGCCGCAATAAAGAATTGCTACCTGTTCGGCAACGGGCATTGGGCTATATTGAGCCTGAATGAGTAATTGATTGTTCTTACGACCGCGGTCAATGGTCATGGCCGTTACGGGGTCCATGTCAGATGAGAACTTGGCGAAAGCTTCCAACTCGCGGTATTGAGCTTGGTCAATCTTCAATGTACCAGCGACTTTCTTCATACTCTTAATCTGAGCAGCACCACCCACACGGCTTACAGAGATACCTACGTCAATAGCTGGGCGGAAACCTTGGTTGAAGAGGTTGGTGTCCAAGTAAATCTGACCGTCAGTAATAGAAATTACGTTCGTAGGAATGTAGGCCGAAACGTCGCCTGCTTGTGTCTCGATGATAGGCAAAGCCGTAAGCGAACCGCCACCTTTCACCTCGCCTTTGAGGCATTCGGGTAGGTCGTTCATCTTTTCAGCTACTTCCTGCTGATTGTTGATCTTAGCTGCACGCTCAAGCAAACGAGAGTGGAGGTAAAATACATCGCCAGGGTAAGCCTCACGTCCAGAAGGACGGCGCAAGATAAGTGACACCTCACGATAAGCAACGGCCTGCTTTGAAAGGTCGTCATAAACGACTAAGGCGTGAAGGCCACGATCGCGGAAGTATTCACCAATAGCAGCACCTGCAAACGGAGCGTAGTATTGCATAGCAGCAGGGTCGCCAGCAGTGGCACTTACGATAATCGTGTAGTCCATAGCGCCAGCTTGCTTCAGCGTGTTGACAATGTTGGCAACGGTCGAAGCCTTTTGGCCAATAGCTACGTAGATACAGTAAACAGGGTCGCCAGCCTCGAAGTTACTCTTTTGATTGATAATGGTATCGATAGCAATAGCCGTCTTACCCGTTTGGCGGTCACCAATGATAAGCTCACGTTGGCCACGGCCAATAGGAATCATCGAGTCAACACTCTTCAAGCCAGTTTGCAAGGCTTGTGTTACGGGTTGGCGGTAGATAACACCAGGTGCTTTACGGTCGAGCGGCATGAGGTACTTCTTACCTTCGATGCTCTTGCCCCCGTCAATAGGATTGCCCAGAGGGTCGATAACGCGGCCAAGCATTTCGTCGCTTACCTCAATAGAGGCAACCTTACCTGTACGCTTTACGCTTTGTCCCTCCTTGATACCTTCAGAAGAGCCGAGCAGCACAGCGCCTACGTTATCCTCTTCAAGGTTCATGGCAACACCAATGACCCCGTTCTCAAATTCGATCAATTCGTTCTCGGTCACGTTGGTAAGTCCGTAAATGTGGGCTACACCATCACCGATTGAAAGAACCACACCAACTTCTTCGAACTTGACATCCGTGTTAATATCCTGAAGTTCGCGTAAGAGTACGTCGCTAACTTCGCTGGGTTTTATATTGTTGGACATTTGGTTGTATTAAGTGTTAAGTGTGAAATAAAAGAAGAATTACATCTTCATATTACTTCAGTTCACGTTTAAGTTTGGCAAGCTGTGTGCGCACGCTTGCGTCTAATCGAAAGGTGTCGTATTCAAGAATAAAGCCACCGCCAATAGCAGCATCCTCCTTTACTTGAAAGTCAACCTTACAATTTGATTTGGCTTCGACCATTTGTTGCATTTTGCTAATAAGACTATCAGCAATAGCGGTCGGCACCACAAGTTTGCCCTTAATGATGTGCTTTTGCTTGCGGTAGAGCGTACCATACGAGTGGGCTACAAAGAGCATGAGGTCGGCACGTTGCTTCTTGAGCACCAATTTTACGAATTGAGCGAGCGAGGCCGAAGGGGTAGCTTTGCCACAAGCTGCGGTAAGCAAAAGTTTCTCCTTCTGTGCATCGGTTAGCACAGGGTTGAGCATAGCTTGCTGCAGGGCGGGGACGGTCAGGTACGTTTCGGCCAATTGAGCCGTCTCGTCGTACACCTGCTTGTCCTCGTTGTGCTCTTCAGCAAAACATAGCAAAGCTTTTGCGTAGCGCATTGATATGATGCCTAAATCCATAATGGCTAAATCTTATACTATATGTGTGGGAGTAGGATAGATACCTTTAGCCTTTGCAAGCCTCGTTCAGCATTTGCTCGATGAGCGCTTGCTGTTCGTCATTGTTAGCCAACTTTTGGCGTACCACTTTCTCAGCAATAACGATAGAGAGGTCGGCTACTGTCTGGCGAATGTCGCGTAGGGCATTCTCCTTTTCAGCTGCAATTTGTGCTTTCGCCTCTTGCAACAGTTTTGCGCCATCGGCTTGTGCCTTATTGCGTGCCTCGCTAACGATACTATCGCCAGTAGCTTTGGCTTGTGCTAAAATCTCTGCTTGTTTGGCGCGCGCTTCGGCAAGGAGACGTTCGCTCTCTTGCTGAATGCCAGCGAGACGTTCGTTTGCCTCGTGTGCCTTTTGCAGTGACTCGTCAATATAGTTCTTACGGTCTTCTACCATCTTGGTGATGATAGGGAAACCATACTTAGCCATCAAGAAGAAGACGATCAAAAATGCCAACAACATCCAAAACAACAAACCGAAGTCGGGAGTCAGTATAGATGGCAGATTGATTGACAGCATATATTGTGATGATTAGGATTTAATAAGTTTAATAAGTTTAGTGAGTTTATGAGTTTAATAAGTTTAGTGAGTTTAATAAGTTTAGAAATTTAGTAAGCTTAGAAGCTTAATGAGTTTAGAAGTTTAACGAGTTTATTGATATTGCTAAACTCATAAAACTTATTAACCCCATAAACTTATTAAACTCATAAACTTATTAAACTCATAAACTTATTAAACCTCATCAACCTCCTAACTTTATCTTACAAGAAGAGGCAGAGCAAGCAGACGATAACAGCGAAGAGTGCTACACCTTCAACAAGTGCTGCGATGATAATCATGTTAGAGCGAATGTCGCTTGTTGACTCAGGTTGGCGAGCGATAGCCTCCATAGCTGCGCTACCGATTCTACCAATACCTAAACCTGCGCCAATGGCAGCAAGAGCGGCACCAATACCAGCACCTAACTTAGCGAGACCTGCTGCACCTGCTGCAGCTTGTAACAATGCAATTAAAAGAGTCATAATGTTTTGATTTTTATGGTTTTTTATTTGTTTTATTCGATTAATGCTTTAATCTTTGCTTTATTCGTGATGTTCGGGGTGAGCCAAGCCGATAAACACAGCGCTCAACATCGTAAATACGTAAGCTTGAATGAAGGCTACCAAGAGTTCAAGGCAGTTCATGAAGATCATCATTACGAAACTTACGAGAGTAAGTGGTGTGCCGATGACAGCACCCAATTGGCAAGTTATAAAGATGACACACGAAAGTGAAAGAATGATAGCGTGTCCACCCATCATGTTGGCGAACAAACGTACCATGAGGGCGAAAGGCTTGGTAAAGATACCAAACAATTCGATGACAGGCATCATAGGCACGGGGCACTTCAACCAAGTAGGTACGGGCGGCCACAATATTTCCTTCCAATACTCCTTATTGCCAAACAGATTGACAAGGATCATGGTGCAAATGGCCAACACAAATGTAATGTTGATGTTGCCCGTAATGTTTGCACCACCGGGGAAAATAGGCAGCAGTCCCAATAAGTTGGTTATGAAGATAAAGAAGAACGCTGTAAGCAAGAAGGGAGCGTACTGGCGATAATGCTTCTCACCCACAGAGGGACGAATTAAGTCGTCGTTGATAGACATGACAAACATTTCGACCAGTCCGACAAATCCACCTGGAGCCTTGTCGCCAGGCTTACGCCCTTTATACCAACGTGCAGAACCGATAAAGATAAAAGCCATGAGAATGACAACAATCCATATCTGCACCACATTCTTGGTAATGCTAAAGTCAAGCGGACGAACATCGCCTGCAGCGGTGTGTTCGTATATCTTGCCATTTTGTTCTTCGTTCAAATAAAAGCCATTGTACGTACCATCAGCACTGTCGTGAAAGCGGGCAGAACTAAACATCTGCCACCCACTCGTTTCGCCTTTGACGATAACGGGGAGTGGAATAGAGATGTGGTGTCCATTCCACGTTGTGATGTGCCATTCGTAAGCATCGCTCATGTGGCCCAACACGATCTCTTTTACGTCAATCTTTGGCTGGGCTTCGCTTGCTTCACTATGTGTTGCTTGCGCAGCAAAGAAAGTGACGAAGAACAATGCTAAAGTGCACAAGTATTTTATACTGAAGTGTTTCATTGCTTCTTTTTAATGTTTTGCTCCATTTTGATGTAGTACATCATAGAGGTAACTACATTCGCGATGTAGAGCACTAAGAGGTTGATGGCGAAAGCCAAAATGTTGCGTCGGTCGGCCAATCCATAAATCAGCAAGATAGCTGCTACGAGAAAGAAACGTACCACTTTTACCACGAGGTAAAAACTCAGTGCGCGCTTTGCCCCGTCCTTCATTACCCAGTCGTGCGCCATTCCGCTCACGAAGTTGAGGGCTAAGAAGATGGTTGATATCACAACCAGCATTGGGGCTTGCTGAAAGGCAACGTCGCGTCCTGCCAACATGAGTTGAAACAGGAATAGGATTAAACTGACAATAATGAAAGTCAGTGTTTTCGTAAGGAGGCAACGAGCTATTCGCTTGTCAGGTGTGTCCATAGTATAGGTCGGGGTGTGTACTTTTATTAGTTAAAGAGAAGTCAAATAATAGAAGTTCGTTTTTTAGTTTAATAATTAAAGCAAGACATAGTTCGGTCATAGAGGCGAGAGATGCTGCGGTGCATACGTCACACTCTGATTAACTACAAACTCATGCTTCTTTCGTTACTTAAAACGCGTTTTGCATTGACTGAGGATGCAGCGGTGACAGGCCTGTCACATAGTCCTCTGAATGAAAAAACTACAGAACTTTTTATAACAACTTCACTCACGCCCCTTTCCTATGGCATGACTACATTTCGACGCAGACGGAAATGGCATTGTTGGCCACTTCGACAAATCCGCCACTTACAGTTATCTGATATGGTTCGTTGCCGATACATTCTACAGTGCCAGCTACTAGGGTAGAAATGATAGGCGCGTGGCCTTTCAATACCTCGAAGCGTCCCAGTGTACCAGGAAGCTTTACCCCTTCAACTTCACCTTCGTAGAGCGTCTTTTCGGGCGAAACTATGGTTACTTTCATATTGATTAGTATTTGATAGAGCAAGGTCTGTTAATGTGCAAATGGGTAAATGTGCAAATGGGATATCACTGACAGATAGAGTTCTGAGCAGTTTCGCATACCTTATAATAGGAAACATTCGCAAATGAGGCATTCATTTGCACATTCTCACATCTGCACATTAACCTTACGCTTGCGCCATCAGTTTCTTACCCTTTTCAATAGCTTCGTCGATAGTACCAACGTTGAGGAAAGCCTGTTCGGGCAGGTCGTCCACCTCACCATCAAGTATCATGTTGAAGCCGCGGATAACCTCCTCGATGGGTACCATTACGCCTGGAACGCCGGTAAACTTCTCAGCCACGGTGAAAGGTTGGCTCAAGAAACGTTGTACACGGCGTGCACGGTTGACGGTCAAGCGATCCTCATCAGAGAGTTCGTCCATACCCAAAATAGCGATGATGTCTTGCAATTCCTTATACTTCTGTAGGATTTGCTTAACACGTTGTGCACAATTGTAGTGTGCTTCACCAATCACCTTCGGGTCGAGAATACGAGAGGTAGAGTCCAAGGGGTCAACAGCGGGATAGATACCCAACTCTGTAATCTTACGGCTCAATACGGTTGTAGCATCAAGGTGAGTAAAGGTAGTAGCAGGAGCAGGGTCGGTCAAGTCATCGGCAGGCACGTAAACGGCTTGAATAGACGTGATAGAGCCATTCTTTGTAGAAGTAATACGCTCTTGCATGGCACCCATTTCGCTGGCCAACGTTGGTTGATAACCTACGGCAGAAGGCATACGACCTAACAAGGCTGACACCTCAGAACCTGCTTGCGTGAAACGGAAGATATTGTCAATAAAGAACAAGATGTCAGACGTCTTACCCTCTTTTGCACCTGCGTCGCGGAAGCTCTCAGCGATAGAAAGGCCAGAGAGAGCTACTGACGAACGTGCTCCAGGTGGTTCATTCATCTGGCCATACACAAGTGTAGCTTGGCTTTTGGCCACTTCATTGTAATCAACCTTTGATAAGTCCCATTCGCCGCGTTCCATAGCTTCGGAAAACTCCTTACCATAGCGTACAACACCACTCTCAATCATCTCGCGCAGAAGGTCATTACCCTCACGTGTACGTTCACCTACACCAGCGAATACAGAGAAGCCGTCGTGACCTTTGGCAATATTGTTAATCAACTCCATGATGAGCACCGTCTTACCTACACCAGCGCCACCGAACAGACCAATCTTACCACCCTTAGCATAGGGTTCGAGCAAGTCGATTACCTTGATGCCTGTATAGAGCACCTCGCTGCTCGTCTTTAAGTCCTCAAACTTAGGCGGTTCGCGATGAATAGGGTAAGTACCGTTTGTGCGATCGAGCGTTTTAAGACCGTCGATAGAGTCGCCTGTAACGTTCATCATACGACCTTTGATTTGGTCGCCAGTAGGCATTGAGATAGGAGCGCCCGTGCGCACTACTTCCAATCCGCGGCTAAGGCCGTCGGTGTTGTCCATAGCTACGGTACGAACGGTGTCCTCTCCAATGTGCTGTTGTACCTCAATCACGATGGTTCGTCCATCGGGATGAGTCACTTCCAGCGCTTCGTGGATACGGGGTAACACTTTCTCAGCGTCTTGGCCCTCCGTGTCGAACTTAACGTCAATTACGGCACCAATAATCTGTGAGATGTGTCCGATTTTCACGCTATTTTCACTCATGATTATTTATATAATAGCTGTTGTAATATTGTTTTTCGTTTGCTTAGTTATGCGCGATAGGTATAACGATGCACACACTATGTAAAGTGGGGTGTAGGGTATATCAAGGAGCAAAACGGAAAGTAAAAAGTAACAATTACTGTTGCCTCTCTGCTTAATCCACGGCAAAATTAATATTTCTGTTTAAATAGGCCATCTCTTTTAAGGTTTAATTTCTATAAAGGTTTATTTAAATTCAGCAAAAAATAGCGTTTTAGAACAATTGTGTTGTAGTTTAGGGCGGGTCGCAGGTGTTATTCAGTTGGCGTATAAAAGGTATTACCAGTGATTTCTCTCTTAAGTTTTGTTCGTGCGAGTTTGAATTATTGACCAAAACCAATGTCATCGATTTTGTTCAATTTCTGAGCAGCTGTCAACAATTGCATAAAGTGTCCGTAGCGCAAAAGTAAACTTGATGACGAGGCGGTAAAAAGTGTATAATATATTGATAATGAAAAGCTATATACTGTTAGGGGATGGGAGTCACATTATGTATGTTAACAAAAATCGTGTTTGATAAACTGCAATTTATCTGCCCAATTAGCCCGCCCCCCAATTAGGCAGATAAATTGCAGTTTATTATTTTGTACTCTCCTCCCAAGCTTGCCATTGCTTCATCGCTTCTTGCCAGTCTGAACCTTCACTGATTGGAGCTGCTTCAGCCTGTGCTGCTGCATCACGCTCACGATCGCGTGCACGCTTTGCCTTCATATCGGCAATGGTTGCATCGTCTAAAATTATAATGGCTCGACGCTGTAAAGCTGCATCTAATTCCTCTGGACCAAAAGCCTTACCTGGCTCATTAAAGTCGGAGATATTAAACTCATACTCCGTGCGCAACTCATGACGAATTTGTTTTTGTCCAAATCGATTCGCCTTATTCTTTAATGCCAATAGGCGACGAATAGCATTGACCTCTGATTGCGAAAATTTATTTCTTCCCATCTTTATAATCCTAATTCAGTTACAAAATATTCGGCTTCGTGCAAAGTGTTAAGTTTACCCACATCAAGCAATCGTAAGTTGGATTGCAAACAACCACGAATATCAGCCTCAGCACACACCTTTAAATAAAAGTCCATGATTGGAAATGCCTTTGGCCAATCCTTCATTAACTCAAAAAGGCGAGGCGAGAATAAGTGAATACCCGAAAATGCATAACGGTGTAACTTATCTATTTGTAAATCACGATAAGGGCTACGCACCTCACCTGTGGCTATATTGGTCCAACCTCGCAGTCGCATATCATCATCAAAGAGCAAATAGCGCTGCGTTTCACGTTGACTCACCATAAGTGTCGCATCAGCTTTTCCGTTTTGCTGATAGAAGTCCAACAAATTTGCATTGCTCAGAATGTCAACGTTATGAATTAGAATGGGAGCATCATCAGCCGTAAACTGTGAGGCTGCGTAATACAAGCCACCCCCTGTATTCAACAATTCTGCCGACTCGTCTGATATACGGACAGGAATAGGCCACTCATTTTGCTTCACATAGTTAATGATTTGTTCTGCAAAATGGTGTACATTGACGACTACCTCTGTAGCACCCTGCTGAATAAGGTGACGAAGCACAATATCAATCAACGGACGCCCGTTCACTGGCACCATAGCCTTGGGCATTGTATCGGTCAAAGGACGCAAGCGGGTGCCTAACCCCGCTGCAAATAGCATTACTTTCAAGATAACTCGTTTATAAGATGTTCAAACAATTCGTTTTTCAGTTTGAAGGTTATAAGGTTATAAAGTTACATCACGTTGACAATCAACTAAACTAACTTTATAGCCTTATAACCTCAAAACAGGATACTGGCTATTTATAGAAACAGCCTTTAAAAAAAGAATGTGCCTAAGTGCTTCAGCCTTTTTACCTACACACTCATGCACATTCTAATATGGTTTACTTTATTTATTATAACGGCTATAAATCACCTGCATCTGAAGTGGATTATCCTTTCCACCTTCCAACTGCACAGAAGTTAAGCCTAATTGATTTTTCACACTGCGAAGCACAGAAGTTGTCGCACCAGTAGTACTTGTTTGCTTTGTGTAGACCGCATCTACTGGTATGAGGTAAACCTTATTCCAATCGGCAGCGTAAGTAGGATCAGAGGCTTCAAGTGCTGCATACTTTGCACGACGGCTTGCATTGCTTTCGCCTTGCACCACCCCAGCCTTCTTGTCACGCTCAGCCTTTATATAAGCTATCAATGGAGCTATATTTGAATAAGCATAATAGTTCTTGGTATCAGTACTCATACTACTTAAATAAGTAGTTTTGCTATCAGGCATACGATTTTGTTCGAAGAACGTTTCCCAATCGCTTTTGCGAACCAACAACAATTGGTCAGGAACGGGCAAAAGCTGAAACTTCTCGTCTTCTGTCACCGTTTTGCGACGAATGATCACTTGCGCCATGCTGATACTATCATTATAGTGAGCACCATTCAAATCTTTACCGTCAACTACTTGGTCTACTGGCAAGGTCATTTCAGTAAAGAAACTTGCCGGCGACTTTACGTAGGTGCAAGGCTTTTGTTGCAATTCGTTTAACGAAAGGCTACCTGGATAGTTATTATTAATGTGTGTCGTCTGCAACACCTCTTCTGTTGCACCAAAGCGTTGCGCACCATCAATAATAGTATCGTTACCCGCCTCCGTCTTGCTATGATAACGGAAATAAACGTTCATACCAATCATGGCCGTTTTAACCATAACGTCCTTTCCGCCTGCATTTTTGAAGCTAAAACCTGCACACACGTTGCGTATAAATGTAGCGGAATTGGCGAAGTCGGCCTTATTATTATAATAAGCTTGCATCAACTTTGTGCCGTATGATTTGGGCAACTTAACCGCAATCTGACGATAGTATGATTTGCCATTCGTTTCGTTGTTAGGACGCGTAAGGTCTTTCACCGTGTAGCTAATCGTCTTATTTACACCTTCTGGCAGAATATAATCATCAGCATTCAAGTTGGTGTAGTAAGATTCATCTTCGCTCAATAACTTTTCGCGACTAAGCTCGTCAACACGTAGTTTCATCGTTGTAAGCGAATCGCCCAAGAAGCTATCCAAGTATAGACGAATATCGCACGAATCGGCTTCTACCTCTCCCTGTTCATTACAAACAAGAATGTCCTTACTCGGCAAACGGAAGCCGTCGGGCAAGTGGAATTGAGCTAAAAAACCCGAGGTCGTTTGTATACGTGTCTCTGGATCAACGATACTACCCAAATAACAAATGCTGGTATTAGCCAACACCTTATCAACCTGTACCGTCTGTGTAGAGATATGGAATACAGAGTCTACCGCTGTAATCTCGTCATCTTTGGGTATTACATCATAGCCTATTGATGAAGTACTATCATCACAAGCTGCAAGCGACACCGCAGCAAACATAATGGCTAATACTGTTTTCTTCATAAACTAAAAAATATGCTTTTGTTTTTCAAAAGAGAAGAAAAGCTCATGTGCCTCTTAGATAAATTAAGATAGGTTTCACATGAGCTTTTATTCTTTTCCGTTTAAGTACACACTACTTGTAAGCACAATATAAATGATATTATGCTTCCTCGCCTTCGCCTGTTAATTGTTCAATAAAGGCTTTATAAGCTGCTGCCTTTTCGTCATCAGAGGGTGCAGTGAGCACAGGTACATTCAATTCCTTTGCATAGTCAATCAAAGCGGGTTGTGCGCCAACTTCACCTTCGATTACACCATCACTGAATGCAACAGCCAAACGACCAAGGCTATCCTTTTGAGTTAAATCTACTCCAGCATCCTTCACGGCTTGTTCATTAGCATCGCGGAATTCAAGACATTCTGCAAAGCGTGTAGCCAAAGTTGCATCAGGCATTTCGCCATAGAGTGAGCTAATCACCTTGGTTTGTGCGAAAGGCGGTTCGTCACGATAAGCAGTCTTAATATAGAAAGGCACTACTGACGAAATCCAACCCTGACAATAAATCACATCAGGACACCAACGCAACTTCTTTACCGTCTCAAGTACACCACGAGCATAGAAGATAGCACGTTCAATATTATCTTCATATTCCTTGCCTTCTTCATCAGTCAACAAAGAACGCTTGTGGAAGTAATCATCGTTATCAATAAAGTACACCTGCATACGGGCAGCCTGAATTGAGGCCACCTTAATAATAAGAGGATGATCGATATCGTCGATAATGATGTTCATACCCGACAAGCGAATTACCTCATGCAATTGGTTACGACGCTCATTAATAATACCCCAACGAGGCATGAATGTGCGAATTTCACAGCCTTTTTCTTGCAAAGCCTGTGGTAACTGACGACCATCAAGAGCCACTGCGCTCTCAGGTACATAAGGAATCATCTCCTGCGTTATGAACAATACTTTCTTTGACTTCATTTACTTTGTTTTTATATAAACCGCTTGCTATCAATAACGTTTTTTTCTTCTTATTTTACCTCATTATTCAACCAAAGCAGTCTATTCTTACGCTTGCAAAGTTAGCAAAAAAAACTGATACTGACGGCCTTGCACGCGGGTTTTCGTTCTAGCACTGTTAAAAAACACAGAATAATAGTTCAAAAAGCCGCTTATTTGGCAATAAATGTGTTATTTTGCACTTTCAACGATATGAGGTGCTTTCATTAGCTATTGAGAACAACAGATAGTCCCAATACGAGAAGCCCTTACCTAAAATGTCACAAAAACAAACAATGAAAGTCTTCAACACAAAAAAAGACCTTGAAGCTGCACTAAAGGAAGCACGCTCTGAAGGTAAGAAGATTGGTTTAGTTCCCACCATGGGTGCACTGCATGCAGGTCATGCTTCACTGGTTAAGCGCTCTGTAAGCGAAAACGACGTTACCGTTGTTAGCGTTTTCGTCAACCCTACTCAATTCAACGATAAAAACGACTTAAAGAACTATCCGCGTACGTTAGATGCAGACTGCGAATTGTTAGCATCACTTGGTGCCACTTACGTTTTTGCACCAAGCGTCGAGGAGGTTTACCCCGAACCCGACACGCGTCACTTCTCTTACCCTCCTATTGACACGGTAATGGAAGGTCCTCGTCGCCCTGGCCACTTCAACGGCGTATGTCAGATTGTAAGCAAGCTCTTCTACATGGTCAATCCCGACCGCGCTTACTTTGGTGAGAAGGATTTTCAGCAAATTGCCGTCATTCGCGCCATGGTCAAAGACCTCAACCTACCTGTTGAAATCCGTCCCTGCCCCATTGTTCGCGAGGAGAGCGGATTAGCACTTAGCTCACGCAACACGCTTTTGAGCGAAAGTGAGAAGCGCATTGCGGTTTGCATTTCACAAGCACTAAAGACGAGCGTTGAATTTGCCAAATCACATACGGTCAAAGAGACACACGACCTCGTTGTAGGCGCTTTGAACGCCACCAAAGGACTTGAAGTCGAATATTTTGAAATTGTAAACGGCATTACGCTCCAACCCGTTTCATCATGGGACGATGCCGCCTACATTGTTGGTTGTATCACAGTTTATTGCGGTGCTCGCCCCGTGCGCTTAATTGACAACATCAAATACAAAGAAGAATAAATGCTACTCACGCTACTCAAATCAAAGATTCATTGTGCCACTGTAACTGAGGCCAACCTCCACTATATGGGCAGTATTACCATTGACGAGGACTTAATGGACGCATGTGGCATGACAGCTGGCGAACAAGTGCAAGTGGTAAACAACATGAATGGCGAACGCGTCGTCACTTATATCATCGCTGGGCCACGAAAGTCAGGCTGCATTTGCTTAAACGGTGCAGCAGCGCGTCTCTTCCAAGTAGGCGATGAAGTTATCATTATGGCTTACGCACAGATGACACCTGACGAAGCAAAAACTTTTAAGCCACAAGTCATCTTTCCCGAAGGAAAGAACAATGCCTTAGTATAACCCAATCACGATACATACAAGTTCTATAACGAATTGTGTGGGTATAATCTCTTTTTTTGGGAAAACAGATACAAATTGCAGTTTTGCAAACAGACAAGAATGAGCATTAAGGCGCGAAGTGCACCTTAATGCTCATTCCTGTTTATTCGCTAAACTGCAATTTGACAACTAATACCAGTACGAACGTCTAAATGCTGCTATTGCATCAGCTTTTCAATCTCGGCAAACTTCTTGCCACGATTTAGTGCCAAGTACACCTTATAGAGTAAAGGCGCCCATTGCTTTTGTGCTTTTGGTGCCATGCGTTGATAAGTCTCTAATTCAGGTTCAGCAAGTTTGTATAACTCTTGTTGTTCGGCCAAAGCCTTCTTATAGGCACGCGATGTGATATGGTCGGGCAAGTTGATAAGTTTCACCTTATTAACGTAAGATGCACCAATATAATAGTGAGCCTCGGCATAAGTAGAATCGCAGGCTAATGTATGTTGTGCACTCACGATGCAACTATCATATTGCTGCAATTCATAATGAGCTACACATTGCGCCATGTAGGCAGCCGTATAAATAGAGTCCATTTTAAGCTGCTGAGCCGATAGCAATAAGGTCTGGTTAAACGACTTGTTGCGATTGTAAAAGTCGGCCAATCGCGTAAAGAAGAAGGCATCATGAGGATAAGCCTTCCACCCTTCGCACAGTTGACGATGGTAAGTAGTTGTATCCGTTTCCGCTTCAGCTGTCAAGGACAAATACTTCATTATGGTGGGGCGAGTGGCAACGGGGGAGAGTGCTAAGCTATCATAGCGCGTCACCTCGCCATATTGTTTTGTGCAAAAAGCACTAATCAAGTAAAAGATAGCGTTCTGTTCGTCGCCTCGTGTAGAGAGATGAGCCGATTGTCCTAACTCTGTATGTGGTAAGTCAAGGCAAGTGCGTAAGTAAGGCATTGCCTCCTTATATTTTTCTTTTTTATAGTAATAGCGTGCGGCGGCATTCAAGTTGGGAAAGTATTTCTGCAACTGTTCGCACACCAAGCGCGTTTGCTTAGGCTTTTTACCCTCTTGTTTCTCAAGTTCTCTCTCCAATAAGTTAAGTTGTATAGCCTCGCGAATAATTTCGTTGGTGGTTGAGAAGAAAGCAATCGTATCGTAACTCTTTTTCAAATAGATTTTAGTATTCTCGGCATTGTTCAATTCACGGTTTGCCTCTATGCTGTAAAGGCACAATTTCAAGTTGTTGCGATACGTAGAGTCGGCACGCAACTTATTAATCTGTTGAATAGCCTCCTTATAATTCTTTGCCTTCAATGCATTCGTAACGGGCTTAAACGCCTTTTGTGCCGAGCAAGGAAGCATAAGTAGTAGCAAAAATGATAAAAGGAGCGATTTCATTGTTAAGTAAAGGTAGTTTTTATAGGGGTGTTCTTATGATTCGGTTTTCAGTTTGAAAGTTATGAGGTTATAAAGTTACATTACGTTGATAATCAACTAAATTAACTTTATAACCTTAAGTAGGTATTCAAAATTAGTTTATATAATCATGTTCAGAATTAGTCGATATGCCTTGGCGCATTCTTTCGCCCAGAAACATAGGTTTCATCGGTCACGTAGCCCGCTACGCTCCCTCTTCAACCTATGTTTCTAAACGAAATACTGCACCAATTCATATCAACTAATTTTGAACACCTACTTATAACCTTCAAACTGAAAACCGATTAGTTACCAGCTTTATTAGCAGCGTCAAGTAAGTCGTCCATTTCTTTCGCTTTGTTCTTCTGACCTAAAGCACTGTAAACCATCTGGAGAGAAGGTGCCCAGCGCTTAGCTTCGTTAGGAGCCAACTCGCGAACGCGTTCCATACACTTCAATGCGTTCTCGTAATAGCCCTTTACATAAGCGACTTCTTTGTCATAAATGGCCTTTTGCTTTTGGTAAGAGCCATCAGAAGCCTTACCTGTGATGCGACGGTTTGTACCAATGTATTGGAATTTCTTGCCACCATGCGTTTGGTCATAGATATCGTTGATGTAAGCCGTTCCCTTATTGAAGAGGGCATCTTTGTAGTTAGGATCAATAGCAAGCGCCTTATCGCAACTTGCAATAGCAGCGGCATAGTCCTTCTTTACATTCAATTCAATAGCACCCTTCATAAACCATGCCAACTTGCTATTGGGATCGTCAGTAACCAGCTTATTAGCCATTTCAGTTGCTTCAGTTATCTTGTTGCTCTGAATGTAGTAGTAGATGAGGTTCTGCATGAAGCTCTCCTTGCCAGTGCGGTTGTAAGCCTCGATGAGCGTCTTTTGCCAGTTAGCAGAGTCCTTCTTCTCACCGTATGCGTTAATCTTGATGAGGTAGAGGTCGTGGAGTCCAACGGTGTCTTTCAACGCAACGTCGCAGCATTCGATTGCCTTGTCCCAATTCTTCAAGTAGAAGTTCTGCAAAGCTAAATTGAAGCGAGCCGTGTTGTAAATCTTGGCCTGAGCCTTGTAGATAGAGTCGCTTTCAGCCTTTGTAAATACGGGTGAAGTACCAGGCAGGTCAACGTACTTTTGGAAGTAGTCAACGCTCTCTTGTTTCTTACCCATAGCGTCCATAAAAGCACCGCAGTTGTAGTAGTAAGTCAACATAGAGTTGATACCCAACTTCGTGCGGAGCGTAACGAATTGGTCAGTCTTCACCTTACCCTTTGCGTTAGGTGTTACGTTATATTTAGCAGCGGTGTTGAATGACTCAATAATTCTGTCAACGTATTTACAGAATGCCAACGTGTCGAAAGGCATGCCGTTAGAGGCGTTGGTCATGGTAGGACTCAAAAACTTGTTTTGCAAGTCAGCGTTTTGCAGATAGAGCAATGCCAACTTATCCATTTTGCCGTCAGCCTTCGCCTTCTCGATGTCGCTTTGGAGTTGAGCCTCAGCATCCTTATAAAGCTGTTGTGATTGCTCGTAAGCCTCCTGAGTGCGTTGTTTCATTAAATTGTCAGCGCGTCTAACCATGTCGTTGGCCTTGTAAGAGCCAATGTGTTGGTCAGACTGAGCAGAAGCCGTTCCCATGCTACCTAAGATAACGGCCAAGCATAGAATTAACTTTTTCATTTGATGTTGTTTTGGTTAGAAATGTAGTGTAACTATGTTGGTTTAAAGTTTTTAGGTTATGAGGTTATGAATTAAATTCTATCCCCCATAAACCTAAAGACTCTGTATTTTATTTTTCCACGTTGTCAAAGAGTCCATGAGACGCTTCGTCCGTAGATTGGTCTTCCTCAGCTGTGTTAGTAGCGTCAGTAGCACTCGTTTCGGTTGTAGCCTCAGTGGTGGCTTCACCTTCAGTCGTTACTTCCGTAGCCTCGGCCTCTTCATTCTCCTCTTCTTCGTCAGCAGGAACGAGACATACGCTCGAAATAACGTCGTTGCGTTTCTTGAGGTCAATCAGTCGGTTGCCTTGTGTAGCGCGACCCAATACGCTCACGCCGCTGATGTGAAGACGAATGGTAATACCGCTCTTATTGATAATCATCAAGTCCTCCTCTTCAGCAACGGCCTTGATAGCTACCACCTTGCCCGTATCTTCCGTGATATTGAGTGTCTTTACACCCTTACCGCCACGGTTTGTTACACGGTAGTCGCTTACGACAGAACGCTTGCCCTTACCCTTCTCGCTCACAACGAGTACGGTCTCCTTCTCAGGGTCGTTGACGCATATCATGCCGATGATTTCGTCCGTGGGGTCGTCCTCATCAAGTCGCATACCGCGTACACCCGTTGCAGTACGGCCCATGGGGCGAACTGCATCTTCGTTAAAGTGAATAGCACGACCATTGCGGTTGGCCATGATAATATCGTCAGAACCGTTGGTCAGCACAACGCTTACCACCTTGTCGTCCTCACGAATATTGATAGCGTTCACACCATTCGTGCGTGGACGTGAGTATTCGCTCAAGCAAGTCTTCTTAATAATGCCCTGCTTCGTACAGAACATAACGTAGTGGCTCTGGCAGAAGTCTGCGTCGGCCAACTTGCGAATGTGCAAGCAAGCATTAATGCTGTCGTCAGCATCGATATTGAGCATATTCTGAATAGCGCGTCCCTTTGCGTTCTTAGCTCCTTCGGGCAGTTCGTACACCTTGAGCCAGTAGCAGCGTCCCTTTGCTGTGAAGAAGAGCATCGTGTTGTGCATCGTCGCATGATAGATGTACTCGATAAAGTCAGAGTCACGCGTGCTACCACCCTTCGAACCTACGCCACCGCGACTTTGTGCGCGGAATTCATTAAGCGGTGTGCGCTTGATGTAACCTAAGTGAGAAATGGTGATAACTACCTCATCGTCAGCATAGAAGTCTTCGGGGTTGAACTCCGTAGAAGAAAGGCAGATTTGTGTGCGGCGCTCGTCGCTAAACTTCTCTTTTACTTCGATGAGTTCGTCCTTCATTACTTGACGACAGAGGTCGTCGTCGCTCAAGATTTGTTCGTAGTAAGCAATGCGCTTCTCAATCTCTTCATACTCTTCGTGCAACTTCTCTTGCTGAATGTTGGTGAGCTGAGCCAAACGCATATCAACGATAGCCTTAGCTTGAACGTCATCAAGTCCGAAGCGATTCTTCAAGGCTTCAATCGCCTCTTGTGGATTCTTCGAAGCACGAATTAAGCGTACAACCTCGTCAATGTTGTCAGAAGCAATAATTAAGCCTTCTAAGATGTGGGCACGCTCTTGTGCCTTGCGCAGATCGTATTGTGTACGGCGAATGACTACGTCGTGACGATGTTCGATAAAGTACTTGATGCAGTCCTTCAGCGTAAGCAGTTGCGGACGGCCTGCCTTGTGAGCATGGTCGTGAACCAAAGCAATGCAGTTAACGGCAAAGGAAGTTTGTAAAGCTGTCATCTTAAACAGTTTGTTCAATACGACATTGGCATTGAAGTCGCGTTTTACGTCAATAACAATGCGCATACCGTCCTTATCACTCTCATCGTTTACGTTAGAGATACCGTCAATGCGTTTCTCAGCAGCCAACTGACCGATAAACTTCACCAACTCTTCCTTATTCAGTCCGTAGGGAAGTTCCGATACGACAATAGTGTCGTGCTGAGGCCCCGACTCAATATCAGTCTTTGCACGCATGATAATGCGACCACGCCCCGTCTCGTAAGCATCGCGCACACCTTGCATACCCATGATGTAACCACCCGTAGGGAAATCAGGTGCTTTGATATACTGCATCAATTCACTAATTGTGATGTCGGGGTTGTCGATATAGGCCACACAGCCGTCAATCACCTCACCCAAGTTGTGGGTAGGAACGTTTGTAGCCATACCTACTGCAATACCGCTGGCACCATTCACCAAAAAGTTAGGAATGCGTGTTGGCATTACGCTGGGTTCGTCACGTGTATTATCGAAGTTGCGGTCCATATCGACCGTTTCCTTCTCAATGTCTTGCATCATAGCCTCGCCAACGGGTGAGAGGCGCGCCTCAGTGTAACGCATAGCGGCAGCAGAGTCACCGTCCATTGAACCGAAGTTACCTTGACCTTCAACCAACGTGTAACGCATATTCCAGGGTTGGGCCAAACGTACCAAGGCACCATATACTGAGCTATCACCGTGTGGGTGGTACTTACCGAGTACGTCACCCACAACGCGGGCTGACTTACGAGTGGGCTTGTTGTGCGTAATGCCCAACTCCATCATGTCGAAGAGGATGCGGCGGTGAACGGGCTTAAAGCCATCACGCACATCGGGGAGTGCGCGCGACACGATCACCGACATAGAGTAGTCAATATAAGAAGACTTCATTTCTTCTTCTATATTGACTTTAATAATTCTGTCGTCGTCTGTTATCATTGATTTTAAATTGTGTATTATATATATGCAAAGTTACTACATTTCTTTGTAACGTTGCTTTTTATGGCCTCTAAAAATGCCTTTCTTTTAACTAAACACGTCCGTAAAGGCCCTTTTCGTGCGTTCTAAGCAACTTTAGGGTATTGCTTCGACATAAAAAATCTATAGTCGAAGTAAAACATGAGAGTCCGATAAATTGCAGTTTATCTCACACATCTCTATACATTTTCATAACCTTTGATTTATGTTTCATGTTTCATTTTTTGTTTCAACTTATTGAATATCAAACATTTCAAAAACTGAAACATACGACTTTTATGTTTCATTTTTAGTTTCATGTTTCATTCTTCAAAACACTGAGGGAGCGTGAAAGCGCTCCCACAGTGTTTTTGAATCGCTCCCACAGTGTTTTTAAATCGCTCCCACAG